>Ga0209717_1000132_pt1 | contig 93407 bp, 79 predicted proteins | sample AD_UKC048_MetaG_FD_184418 | JGI IMG/M metagenome (GOLD analysis project Ga0209717, IMG submission 184418) | Active sludge microbial communities of municipal wastewater-treating anaerobic digesters from USA - AD_UKC048_MetaG (SPAdes) (version 2) | ecosystem: Engineered > Bioreactor > Anaerobic >... | reverse complement strand
GATTTTATCTTTTCATATCTTTATGCGTCTTTTTTGCTGCAACTTCGTTAGATTTTTCGACATAGGATAAACTATGTCTGCAAAATCTGCCTCGTTTCGCTAAAAAATCCATCATAAATCTTATGTGCCATAAAATCAAAACAATTTCTAAAATTTTGCACAGTAATTTTAGGGCACCTCTAAAACTTCAATTTTCTTCGTACGTCTTTGTTCTTCAAATCCTTGCGTCCGGCAGGCTCAGTACAGGTATATGCTCTCAGTACACTGCGGTTTTCAAAACTTCGACTGCCTCGAACTTTTTTGTTTTTTGAAGCGCCTGATCGGGGTTATAAGAGATGCCCTTTATTAGCTCCCTGTCCGTATTGCCACAACAGGATCGAGTTTTGACGCCATATACGCAGGAATATAACCAGCAATAAGCCCAATGATTGCCGAAACAGAAATTCCCGCCATAATATTTCCAAATGTTAGTGACAAATCCATATCAAAAAAACCTGCAACAATGAGGGTTCCGATGTACACCAGACACAATCCGAGTAATCCGCCGACCAGGCAGAGGATGATGGCCTCGAACAAAAATTCAAACAATATAAAATAATTTTTGGCGCCCAGCGACTTTTGTATCCCTATGATATGGGTACGCTCACGAACCGAAACAAACATAATATTGGCTATTCCAAAACCACCTACCAGCAGGGAAAAACCACCAATAATCCATCCGGCAATCGAAATCACACTGAAAATACTGTCAAAACCTCTTGAAAGCAAATCGGTTTCATTGATCGAAAAATCATCTTCACTGCCCGGCTTTAGTTTACGAATCGAACGCATCACTCCCGTAATTTCATCTTTAGCTTCTGCATTGGTAAAATTAGGTTTTACTTTAACAATTAGTGCCGGATTATAATATTCATGAGAAATATCAATAACATTCCTGGCAAAGTTTACAGGTATGATGGCTTGTTTATCTGTAGAATTGCCTAAAATATCATCTCCCTCTTTTTCAAAAACGCCTACCACTTCGAGTTTCCGTCCGAAAACTTTTACCTGTTTGCCGATAGGTTCCTGATTTTCAAAAAGATTTTCAGCAATGTAATCCCCAATGATGATAACATTCTTTCCGCCCGCAGATTCCTGTAGTGTAAAATACCTCCCGGCCCTCAACTTAACCGGAAAAACCTTATCGTAATCATGTGAAACACACGACACGCCCACATCATCAATACTTCTTTGAAGATGAACCAGGGTTTTGCCCGTCGAAATCATGAACGTGGCGGCATCAACACTGTTCGATCGTTTCAGCAGATCCGCCAGATCGGAATATTTGGTTTCCGGACGGTTGAAATATTTCCACCAGGGATAATCACTGCCGAATGACCATGGCCATTTCTGGATGAACAAAACATTATTGCCAAGCATTTCAATGTTTTTGCGAATAGTCATCTCTAAAGAATCCACGATGGTAAAAACCGAAATCACTGCAAAAATACCAATAGTGATTCCCAGTAATGATAAAAATGTCCGCAATTTATTGATGATAATCGACTGAAAAGCAGATATAAAACTTTCGTGAATAAGTTTAATAAAAAGTATCATGTATTATATTTAAAGAGTAACAATCTTAGATTTCTTTCGTTTAACACCTGTTTTGGTTATCGTTGATTTTTATATGACGGTATAAAATTACAAAAAGTGTTGACTTAAGTATAATTACTCCCGGCGACAACGTAAGTTTTTGTCTGTGAGTTGAAATTTTTATTAAAAATATAAAATAATAATTGGTAAAAATAATTTAATTCGTTTTAATTATCGAACTTTGCAACAATTATAATTATAGGTGAGGATGAAAAGGATTAACCGCGCATTGATATCGGTTTATCACAAAACAGGTCTTGAAGAAATAATTGAGAGGCTTAAATCTTCCGGTGTTACGATATATTCAACCGGAGGCTCGCTGGAGTATATAAAACAATTCTGTCAGGATGTTATTTCCGTCGAATCGCTTACGGGATACCCTTCATTGCTTGGCGGCAGAGTAAAAACCCTGCATCCGAAAGTTTTTGGCGGCATACTGTACCAGCGCAGCAACGATCAGGACCTTGCAGAAGCAGAAGAATTCGGGCTCCCTCCTATTGATCTGGTAATCGTTGATCTTTACCCCTTTGAAGCCACAGTGGCTGCCGGAGAAACTGAAGAAGAAATAATTGAAAAAATTGATATCGGTGGCATATCCCTGATACGCGCTGCGGCAAAAAATTTTAACGATGTGGTTATTGTGCCTTCTGCCGAACATTACAGTAAACTACTGCAGGTGCTTACAGAAAAAAACGGTTGTACCTCACTGGAAGACCGCAGATACTTCGCTTCACAGGCCTTCAATGTTACATCGCATTATGACACAGCCATTTTTAATTATTTTAATTCAGACGGTAGTATCCCTGTTTTCAAGAAAAGTTTTTCCAACCCGACAGCACTCCGTTATGGCGAAAATCCTCATCAGCAGGGAGTTTTCTTTGGGAACCCTGACGAAATTTTTGAGCAATTGCACGGAAAAAGTATTTCATACAACAACCTGCTTGATATTGATGCGGCCATTAATCTTATTTCTGATTTTCCGGAAACTACATTTGCAGTCTTAAAACACAACAATGCCTGTGGAGTGGCAAGCCGTAAAAAACTCTGTGATGCCTGGAAAGATGCCCTCGCCGGTGATCCCGTATCAGCTTTTGGAGGTGTACTGATAACCAACCGGACTATAGACAAAGAAACAGCCGAAGCGGTTCATGCTCTGTTTTTTGAAGTGCTCATTGCCCCTGATTATGAGAAAGAAGCGCTGGAACTGCTTTGTCAGAAAAAGAACCGGATCATCCTGAAACAAAAGATGAATAATTTCGGATCAAAACAATTCAGAACGTTGCTTAACGGTGTCATCGTTCAGGATAAAGATATGAAAACCGAAACACCCGACGACCTCAGGGTGGTCACAGAAACAGCGCCGGATGCCACAGAAATTGAAGATCTGCTGTTTGCAAACAAAATTGTAAAACACACCAAATCCAATGCTATTGTCCTGGTGAAAAACTCACAACTGCTGGGCAGCGGTACCGGGCAAACTTCAAGGGTGGATGCGTTACGTCAGGCTATCGCCCGGGCAAAGGAATTCGAAAAAGAACTGAACAAAGCCGTGATGGCGTCCGATGCGTTTTTCCCGTTTTCAGACTGTGTAGAAATAGCATCACGGGAAGGAATACGGGCTGTCATTCAACCGGGGGGATCGGTAAGGGATAACGACTCCATCGAATTTTGCAACAAACATAATATTTCAATGGTTTTTACCGGATTCAGACATTTTAAACACTAATAAAATTAATAAAACCTGCTATGGGCTTATTGTCACTTTTCACCAAAGAAATCGCTGTCGACCTTGGAACCGCCAATACAATCATCATATATAACGATAAAATTGTTGTTGAGGAGCCTTCCATTATTGCCGTGAACCTCATTACCGGAAAAACAGAGGCTGTGGGAAAAAAAGCTCAGATGATGCATGGCAAATGCCATCAGAACATCAGAACCATAAGACCTTTGCGTGACGGTGTCATTGCCGATTTTCATTCGGCTGAGATCATGATAAAGGAATTCATTAAAATGATGAGCACCAAACATTCTTTGTTCCCGCCGTCTCTGAAAGCAGTTATCAGCATTCCGTCGGGCATCACCGAAGTGGAAGAACGTGCTGTGCGTGACTCGGCAGAACAGGCCGGCGCCAAGGAAGTGCGAATGATACATGAACCCATGGCAGCAGCCATAGGCATAGGTATCGATGTGCTGGAACCAAACGGAAATATGGTCATTGACATTGGCGGAGGAACGAGCGAAATAGCTGTAATAGCCCTCGGAGGTATTGTGAACAACAAATCAATCCGTGTTGCCGGTGATGAGTTTAATGATGATATTGAAGAATATTTGCGCAAACAGCATAATATGAACATCGGGGAACGGACAGCCGAACGCATTAAAATCGAGGTGGGCGCCGCTTTGCCGGATATTGAAAATCCCCCGCCCGATTTTGCCGTACATGGCCGCGATATGCTCACGGGCATTCCCAAAGAGATCATGGTGAATTATGCTGAAATAGCCCATGCACTCGATAAATCCATATCAAAAATTGAAACAGCCGTACTGAGCGCCCTGGACATGACACCACCCGAACTTTCCGCAGATATTTTCCGCACCGGTATCTACCTCGCAGGCGGCGGTGCATTATTGCGCGGACTTGACAAAAGGCTGCACATGAAAACAAAACTGACCGTGCATATAGCTGAAGAACCGTTGAAAGCAGTAGCACGCGGCTCTGCCATTGCCTTGAAAAACTTTGATAAATTTCCGTTCCTCATCAAATAGAGCCGTTGCTTTTTGTTGATGATTTTATCACGAAAATCCTGAGTGTAATTTTTTCTTATGCGCCCGCTGCTCCAGTTTTTGCTTAAACATTACAATTTTTTCCTGTTCATTTTACTGGAGTTCTTTGCGTTGTTTTATATTGTCCGAAGCAACTATTATCAGCAATCCGTTTTTATTAACTCTGCCAACGTAATCAGCGGAAGAATCTATAAAACAAAAAGTAATATTTCGGACTATCTTGCATTAAAGACAATCAACAAAATGCTTGCAGATGAAAATGCAAGACTCCGAAGCTCCAATCAGAGTGCATTTCTAAAGACCAATAACAGGACTTATGTGATCAACGACACGCTTTACCAGCAACAATATGAATATACCGAAGCATCCATTATTTCAAACACCTATCATAAGCTCAATAATTATATTACTTTAAACAAAGGGTACAATCAGGGAGTTCGTAAGGAAATGGGAGTGATCAGTTCTCAGGGAGTCGTTGGTATAGTAAAAGATGTATCGGATAATTTCAGCACCGTCACATCCTTATTGCATTCCAAATCGAAAATATCCGCTAAAGTCAAAAAAAATGATTATGTGGGAACTGTGATCTGGGAAGGCGGAGATTATAATTTCGCCACATTGAAAGACATCCCCGCACATGTTAAAATTTCTTCCGGTGACACTATTGTTACCAGCGGATACTCTTTGATTTTTCCGGGGGGAATACCCATAGGAACCATTTACCTGTACAACCTGAATAAGGGCAACGATTTTTATGAAATAAAAATCCGCCTCACCACCGAATTCAATAAAATTTCCTATGTGTATGTGGTAAAATCACTGATGAAAGAAGAATTGGATTCACTAAAAACAAAGTCGCAAAATGACTAATCTGATACTGAAAAATATAATCCGCTTTTTTGTTCTGATATTTTTTCAGGTTCTGGTTTTTAATAACATTCATGTTTTTTCATACATAACACCATTCGTTTATATTTTGTTTGTCTTGCTGCTCCCGTTCGAAACACCCCGGTGGCTGCTGTTGTTATCCGGTTTTACCCTGGGAATAACCATGGATGTTTTTTCCGACACCGGAGGGATACACACCGCGGCCACGGTGTTGATCGCTTATGTCAGACCCTGGACTCAAAATGTAATTTCTTCAAAACAAGAATATGAACCAGGCATACAACCCGGAATAAAAAACCTCGGTTTTACCTGGTTTTTTTCATACGGATTGATACTCACAGCCATACATCATGTCACCCTGTTCTATCTGGAGGTTTTCAGATTCACGGACTTTTTCAGAACATTGCTCCATGCCATGTACAATGTTGCATACAGCATGGTCTTTATTATAATATTACTGTATTTGTTTTACAGAAAAATTTAAATACAGTGTCACTAATTCTTTTTTCCTGCCTCGTCATCCTGCGCCCTGAAATCTGCTGTTTTAAATTCTATTAATTGCCAGTTTTCCTTTGGCTTGTACAGCGAAAAAGAAAACTTGGTGGGCTGCCTGTCGAATTTGAGCATAAAGATCATCACCACATAACTTTCCGAAATCACCTTTTTCTCAATGAGCTCATACCCGTAATATTGCCCCATCATCGGCAGTATTTCCTTAACTTTTACCTTATTACTTTCCTGAAGCTGCTTATTTATCCATTTATTTGTTCCGAAAATATAATCAAACGCAGCATCTGAGCCATTCGCCTGAAACAATTCAAAAAAATGACCGGTAATGTCTTCGGGCTTTTCCTGTGCATAAATCAAACACGGTTTTATTGCTAACAAACTCATAAAAATAATGACCGTTGAAATGTTAATTTTCATATTTGTACAACTTTATTGAATACTAAACCTTACAATAACAAAATTCATCGTAAAATTATTTTATTTTTTTGTTTTTTTATCTTATTTTTTGTTTTTATTTATAACTTTGTTTGCTGTAAACAAATACAACAAAAAACAAATTAATATTCATGAAAAATAAATTTATTATATTGTTGCTTACAATGATCTCTTTCAACTGTTTTTCACAGACGAAAGAATCCGGCAGCAGGTATTTCAAAGCCAGTTTTAACAATATCACCATAGATATTCCCGATGGTTTTGAAGCAGTCCCCAACCAAAACGGATTTCTTCACAAGGGCAGTGCTTCTACATTGATGATCAATGAAATATCAAATTCTCCTTACAGTTTTACGGTGAGTCATTTTAAGCCGGAAAATCTTGAAAAGGACGGGGCGAAGGTTACAGAAATGCAGGAAATAAAAACAGCTGCCGGACAGGACGCACTTCTTTATACACTCACACTGACGTTACCCGGCAAAGACAACACTACAAAAGTTGATTTTGAGCGTATGGTGCTGCTCACAGGCAACAATAATACAACATTTTGTGTTGTTGCAAGTTATCCTCTGATTATCAGAGACCTGATCCTGGAACCACTGAAAACATCCATGTTATCCGTCATTATAAATTAATCAAACCGTTTGGTATGAAAAAATTATACTATGCTTTTTCTTTGTTTTTGTTGTTCATCCCCGGCCTGGCCTTTACACAAACTCAAACCGACACCTATCATGTAACATGGGAAACAGAAAGTCAGGACATGTGGGGCCCCAATGGTTCGGCATTCCTTATGGACACCTCCATCAATTTGTTTGATGTCAACGAAGCAGATGTGGTCACAGCCGGCTCTATCACCAATATTTTCGGCGGTGATTTCGGCGCTATGCTTTCTATAGATTACTGGCTCAGGCTGGGCTCGAATTTTAATATTGAAGGTTTTACAACGGGTTGGGTTGATGTAAATTATCCAACCATCATCAATCTTACATATCCTGCCAGCCAGACTTTTAATCCTGGACAGACGATCACCATTGCTTCAGATTATCAGGTGGATAACGGATGGTACTTAGAAACACAATTTCCAACATCAGGACATATTTCCTTTGACTTTTATTTTGGATTTAATATTGATGTGGATGCTACCGTTTGCGTATGGAGTTGTTCTACTTTTGATGTTTTTGAAGTCGGCGTACCTCTTGATACAACCTTGCTTTTCGATATTTCTGACAGCAACGGCGTGGCTTCCATCACCTATCCCTGGTATGACCCCGTACTGGGATTCTATATGGCTCATGACACCATACTTCCCTTGATTTTCAATAATCTTGGCGGCATTGGCCTAAGCGGGATGATCACATTGCCTTATGTAGAGACAAACGATTATATGCTCCCCAATGACAAATGCCTGTATGCCAAAGGCGACAGCGCATTTATGTGGTTCGACCTTGACATTCTCACCTTTCTCGGCGCCTTCGATCCGAGCCTGGACTCGATCCTCGATTTGCTGAACGGAACAATTAATATTGGAGGAGGAATATCCATTGATTACAGCTTATTAACCATGCACCTGTTGGTTACAAGCTATATGGTACAGGATTTTTCGTTTTGCCCTACCATTTGGGCAAACCTTACGTTTCCCAATCATTACAGTTTCACAGAGACGGTACCCGGTTCAGGGGCCGTGGTCAATTCGGGATACAGCAACAGCATTACATTCCAGGTTGACCATAACCTGAATTTAGACCTGCCTTGTGCCATGCCAAATCACCTGCCGGCATATGTAAAGTTTTCCATGGATAATAATTTCAGAAACCACACCTGGGACAGTATCACTTTCACATTCGTACTTACCGCTTTTACATTTACTTTAAATCTGCCGTCGTTCCCTATCCTGCCCGATTTCTGCATACCTGAATACTGTATAAATATGCCGTTCCCCTGCCCGGAAAAATCCCTGGGTAACGATACCTGCTGGCAACAGGTTTGTTTTCCCGAAGTCTGCACTCCGGCCACCACACCACAACCCGATCTCAGCTATACCATCGGGCCACTTATCAATCTGAGTATCCCCCTGGGATATATCCCTATAACCTGGTTCGACCAGACATGGGAATTGGCAGGATTTCATCCCGATAACAGCGGAGTCGGCTTGTTCGATACCGTGATGCCCAACCAGATGGTGATGTATCCCACCCCGCCATTCTCAACTGAAATTGACGGACCAAATGTGATCTGTTTTGGTGACACCAACGCTGTTATTACAGTTCATTCTATATATGGAACACCTCCATACACCTATGTATGGAACACTGGAGATTCCACCACCACCAGTGCAACGGCAGATAGCATAATGGTCGGGGTCGGAAGCTATACCGTTACAGTTTCTGATGCTAACGGATGCACCTCCACCGAACAACTTATCATTTATTACGTAAATCCTGAAATTTTTATTGAGCTGACAGGCACCGACATCAATTGCGCCGGCGACAGTACCGGGATGATCGTTGCTCATGTATGGGGCGGAACGCCGGGATATACCTATAGCTGGTCGCCTTTCGGAGGAACTACCGATACCGCTTCAAACCTGCCTCATGGCACCTATATCCTCACGGTTATTGATTCTGTCGACTGTGATAAAACAGATTCCATCACCCTTATTGAATTACACCCCCTGCCTCCGGTTAATTTCACTGCTGATGTCACCGAAGGCTGCCAACCCCTGGTTGTTAACTTCAGCGAACTAAGTCCCGACCAGGGCCAGACCTACCTGTGGGATTATCACGACAGCACCGCTTACGACACTACTAAAAACACCACACATATTTATCAGGATTACGGAACGTATGATGTGTCCCTGACCGTGGTCTCCATCTTTGGATGCGACAGCACCATGTACAGGCCCGGATACATCAGCGTCCATCCCAAACCCGTTGCTGAATTTACTTACGATCCCCACATTGTAAAGAAAACCGAATATCCGACCTGGACCGTGTTTTTTGAAGATCATTCAACCTTTGCTTATGCCTGGGATTGGGACTTTAATGATCCCGGATCGGGAACAGGCAACACGTCCGACCTTCAGTCGCCGGCTCATTCATTCTCCGGCGAAAATATGTATTATGTTTCCCTGATCACAACCTCCGACTTTGGATGCAAAGACACGGTGGTTCACAAAGTTGAAGTCATCAATGACATACTCCGTTTTGAAAACGTTTTTACACCCAATAACGACGGGTATAATGATGTTTTTGAAATAGAAAATGTTGAAAAATATCCCGAAAATAAACTGACCATTTATAACCGCTGGGGCATTAAAGTTTTTGATACCTATCAGTATCGTAATACCTGGAATGCCGAAGGAGTTCCCGATGGCGTTTATTATTTTATTTTCAATCCGGGTATCATCGGCAGCAAACCAGTAGAAGGAACAATCACTATTATGAGATAAAACATTATTATTATGAAACGAATATCAGCCTTTGCTTTTGTAAAACTCTCTCTGATCGGCTTATTTCTTATTTTGTCCAACCAGTCACAAGCTTCCTCCATATATGCCAACGGGCCAATTTCTTTTAACACTATCTGGTCGGTAGACACCGTTAAGGTTATTGGCGATATTACCGTCAACAGCAATGTAACACTTACCATTAACCCTGGGACCAGGGTGATCTTCCAGGGACATTACAAACTGAATGTCAACGGAAGACTTAATGCTGTTGGTAACATGTCGCAGACGATCAATTTTACAATCAACGACACCACCGGTTTCTCAAATATTTCTCTGAATACCGGCGGCTGGTATGGTATCCGGTTCATGAATGTCACGAGTACCGATTCCTCGAAACTCATATATTGTTCTTTCACATATGGCAAGGCCAGCGGCACCGGCGACGATGCCAATGGAGGAGCTGTTTTTGTTAATAACTTTTCCAAACTCCTGATTGCAAACTGTACGTTCGACCACAATGTCGCCAAAACAAACGGAGGCGCTATTTACCTTAAAAAATCAAATGCAAATATCAGGTTTAACTCCTTTATCAGTAACAAATGCACCAGCGGAGGGGGAATCTATATCAGTTCCGGCGCCCCCTCGATTTTCAACAATGCGTTCCTGACAAATTTTGCCAGTAATGGCGGTGGCGGGATATTCTGTACAGACACAACCCTGGCAAAAATCAACGGAAACCTCATCAGGCATAATATGGGATTGCTGGGCGGCGGCATGGGCTGTTACAATGCAAGCCCCATCTGTTTCAATAACACCCTGGTTTTTAACAAAGCCACCCATGGCGGAGGTTTGTCATGCATCAATGCCAGCCCCACTTACAAAAACAGTATTCTTTACAACAATACCGGCTCTGGCATAGGCAATCAGGTGGCACTAATGACCGACCTGTGTGATCCTAACTTCTACTACTGTGATATCCAGGGCGGATTTGCAGCTTTCGGTATACAGGGAACCCAAACCTATACCGGACAATACCTGAATAATATGGCTGTGCTTCCTCAATTTGAAGATACCATCCAGCATAATTATCTGATTAAACAGACCTCACCCTGCATGGATGCCGGTACACCCGACACCACAGGGCTGAAACTCCTCAGTACTGATATTGCAAAAAAACCGCGTATCAATATGGCACGTATTGATATCGGTGCATACGAACGCCAGCAGGTAGTAAGTGTCTGTGGCACCATATCACAAAATACCGTATGGGATGCCGATACTGTGAAAGTAACCTGTAATGTTGTCATCAATAATGGCATGACATTGTCTGTGTCTCCGGGCGTTCATGTTGTATTTCAGGGATATTATTCCATCACGGTAAACGGAAGAATTACAGCCAATGCACTACCATCCGACAGTATAGTTTTTACAGCAAAGAACACCACCACAGGCTGGGGCGGGATTATTTTCAACAAAACGCCGGTCACTAATGACTCATCTGTGTTTTCCTTTTGCAGATTCAGTTATGCTAAAAACAATACCGGCTGGGGCGGAGTCATGAACATCCGGAATTTTTCAAAAATCAGGGTCAGCAACTGCCTGTACAGATCCAATTACGCATACAGCGGCGGAGCAATATACGCTCATTATTCCTCGCTGCTTATTAAAAATTCTTCGTTCCGTTATAATACCGCAAATTCAGGAGCCGGAAAAGGAGGTGCAATTTTCTGTGATTCAATTTCCGGTATGAAGATAATAAACTGCCTTTTTGCCTATAACAGCAGTTACTCAGGCGGCAGCCTTTATTCACTTTTCTCGGGTCCGCTCATCAAATTATCAATGATATCAAATTCAAGCGCAAACAGCGGAGGCGGTATTACCTGCGATACATCGAATGCAAAAATCATCAATAGTATCATTGTCAATAATACAGCCACTACCGATGCCGGTGGAATATACATAAACCGTTGCAATCCGGTTATTACTAATTCCTCTGTTTCTTACAATGACGCTATGAACGGAGGTGCTGTCCGGTTAGACCGTGGCATACCCAAATTCACCAACACCATATTACACAGCAATGTAGCTTTCGCCACTGGAAATCAGGTATATATAAACGACACGTTAAGCATGCCCGAATTTTATTATTGCGACGTTCAGGGAGACACTGCAGCTATGGGTAAAAACGGGTTTACTCATTTTCACGGCACCTACCAGTATAACATTGATACCATACCTGCATACACTGCTGCGCCTTCCGGATCCGGGGTTTCTTATTCAGGGATAACCGCCAACTGGTCGCTGGCGCCCTGTTCAAACCTTTTTAACAAGGGAAAAACAGACACCACGGGACTATTGCTGCCCACAAGAGACTTCGGGGGTAATGCTCGTATTTATGCTAACCGTATCGATATCGGCGCTTATGAATTAATAAAACCTCATATCATCGTTCAGCCAACGACAATATTTGTTTGCGCAGGTGATACTGCCGCATTTTCAGTTTCAGTGGAATCAAGCTTTCCTCCAACATACCTCTGGCAATATTCAATATTCGGGATCATCTGGCTTACAGCCCCGGGAGACAACAACGATTCTGTTTATTATATCAATAATGTTTCCCAATCACAGGATGGCTATTATTACCGTTGTGTTGTTTCGGGAACATGCAGTTCTGCTGAGAATTCACAGTCCGCCGTCTTAATCGTTAACCAGCCGCCAACAATCAATACTCAGCCTATTAATCAGACTATTTGTCAGAATGCCTCGGCAAGTTTTTCTGTTACTGCCAGCGGATCAAATATTCTTTACCAATGGCAGCAACAACCCCCTGCGAGCACATGGTCAAATTGTACAGGACTTACTGCAACCCTGCCAACCTATACCATTACGAATGCATCAACCAGCCTGAACGGATATAAATTCCACTGTATTATTACCGGTGACTGTGAACCCGACACAGTCACAATTGATGCTCTGCTCACCGTTAAAGCCCTTCCGGCAATTACAAGCCAACCTTCCAACCAAGGTGCATGTCAGGGACAGAATGTTACATTTAACATTGTGGCAACAGGCACAGGCATTACTTTACAGTGGGAAGAAAGCACCGATGGCGGGGCTACCTGGCATACAGCTCCTGGAGTTTCGACAACATCCTCTTATTCCGTTAACGGGATCATACCTTCCATGAATGGCTATAAATACAGATGTGTTATTTCCGGCGACTGCTCTCCTGCTGCAGTTTCAAATGTTGTTACACTCTCTGTCAATACCAGCCCTGCAATAACCACCCACCCGCAAGATGCCAATGTATGCCTGAATTCAGACACTTCGTTCCGCGTTACCGCCACCGGCGGCAACCTCACTTATCAGTGGGAGAAAAAAGCCCCGGCAGATACCGCATGGTCGAATGCTCCCGGCCCCACTTCCGTATCAGCAATTTATCAGATCGACAATGCGTCGATGATTGCTAATGGGACCTGGTACCGTTGCCGTGTGCAGAACACCTGCCCCCCGGCCATAACATCAGACAGTGCACAGCTTATTGTTCATTCCTTGCCTACGGTTTATTTAGGCCCTGACACCTCAATTTATCTGTATAATGAATCCGTAGACATTGATGCCGGTAGTGGGTTCGCATCGTATGACTGGAGTACAGGCGAAAACACACAGACGATCACCATAGTGGGAACTGTAGCCGGTATCGGACCACACATGTATACGGTTACGGTCACTGACAACTGGGGATGCACAGCCACAGATAATATTACGGTTACCGTCTTGGATAATACAGGCATTTCAATAACTGAATCCGAAACAAACATCCACATTTATCCCAACCCCGCCGACGACCATTTGGTTATTGATATTAAAAACAATATCCATCCCGTAATAATAAGTATTTCCAACATTGATGGACAAGTGCTTTACTCAGGAAATATTGAAGAGAAAATCAGACAAAAGATCATTGACATCTCTGATTTTTCAAATGGAGTTTATTTTTTGTCTGTTACCATCAATGGTAAAACATATAAAGAAAAAATTATAAAACTTTGATAAGATTAACTGATAAATAAAAAACCCAATTATTACTGTATGTTTTCCGTTTTATGTTTGATAATTGACTGTTTTGTAAAAACACAACTAATTAATTCCTGATAATTAATTTTTTCGTATATTTGCGTACTATGTAATTACTTGAAACCGACCAACAATCTATGTATAAATTAACCGGCAACCTAATAATAAGCATTTTTGTTGTTGTCTTTTTTAGTTTGAGTAGCCTATCGTTTTCACAAGGCCTTAGCCAGGCACAGAAAGATTCAATACTCAATGCTTACGTCACTTTACCCAACAGTGATGTCCGGATAGTACCACCTGCTTACTTCAAAGCATTTGCCAATGATGGAAAATTCGGATTCATGCATGAAGGAGCCGGAGCATCGATTTCTTTTCAGGAGATAAGCGGAACGCCATATCCTATCGTAGTTCAATACATGTCAAAAGAACACCTGGAAACTCAGGGTGTAAAATTCATCACTAAAGAAAATGTGCAGACCAAACAAAAAAAAGACGGGGTGATGTACCTCGTCAGTTTTCCGGTAAAAAGCAAAGACGGAAGCAAGGAACTGCAATACGAACGAATGATGCTGTTTACCGGAGATTATAACCGTACCATCTGGATAAGCGCCAATTATCCTGTTGTGGCGCGTAAAATGCTCTTTGTCCCTTTAAAAGAAAGTTTGTTATCGGTACAATTTGATTAAGCGAAAATAACTCATGAAAAGATACCTGATCGTACTTTTTTGTTTGCTTCTCTCTTTCACGTTCGCGGGTAAAAGAGCGTTTTCGCAAACCCATATTGTAACACATAATATTGACTGGGTAACCCACGACCAGAATATGTGGGGCCCCAATGGCAGCCCGTTTACACTGAACATGGATATTGAATTGTTCGATATCAGTTTCGGCGATACAAATACGTATGGTGAAATTGTCAGCTTTTTCGGCGGGGATTTTGGAGCCGAAATAAGCATCGGTACCTGGATAGAGGCGGCTTCTGTCTTTAGTATACACGGATTCACCACAGGCTCCATTGATGCGGAGTATCCGGTAGAAATCACACTGACGTTCCCTGACAATTATACTTTTAATCCCGGACAATGGGTGACAATAAACACAGATTACACGGTTGAGCCGGGATGGGACCTTACTACGCACTTTCCGACCGCAGGTATCATCCAGCTCGATTTTTTCTTCGGATTCGGATTAGATATTTCTGCCACCTTGTGCATCTGGGACTGTGTTACCTTTGATGTTATAAATATCAATATTCCGACAGACTCTATTAATATATTTTACCTGAATTCACAAACCGGGCAGGTATCATACCCTTGCTGGGACGGGTTTTTCTTTTCAATATGCCATGACGATATCCTTCCGATTATTATTCAGGACTGGTGGGATATCGGTCTGACCGGGTTTATTGATATCCCGTATATCGTAACCACTGACCATTTGGGAACAGATAATTGTCTATATGCATCCGGTGAAGATCTGTGGCTTCATCTGAACATCGATATCATACAATTGTTATCGGCAATAGCACAATTAATTCCGCCACCGGCAGGCCCTGCCATATCACAATTTCTGGGCTTGTTAAGCGGAACTATCGACATTGGCGGAGGGGTTTCCATTGATTATGTTTTGCTATCCCTGAATTTCGGTCTTGACAGCTATATGCAACAGGATTTTACCCTATGCCCGACTATATGGACCCGGTTTTCGTTTCCCACCTCGGTGGACTATACCGAAACCGATCCCGGTAACGGGGACTCGGTAGTTGACTCAGGATTTGATGACACCTTCGATATCCGCTGCGGAAATGACCTGAATTTTAAATATCCCTGCGACGGCTATCCTGTCTGGGATATTGGAATTCAACACTATATGACCAATGATTTTACTAATCACACATGGGACAGCCTGGCATTTTATTTTAATATTACAGCTTTTGAATTCTGGATCAATCTTCCTTCCTTCCCGGTACTTCCCGATATCTGCGTCCCTGAATATTGTATTGATATCCCCGGTCCCTGTCCCGAAAAATCAAACGGGCCGGACACCTGCTGGCAAACCGTATGTATGCCACAGATATGCACACCACCCGTCATTTATACTCCTTCCGACCTGACCATCCATATCGGGCCTTTGTTCTCTATGACTTTTCCGCTGGGATACATTCCGATAACCTGGTATAATAACACCTGGCAGCTTGGCGGATGGCTGCCCAACCAGACAGGAATTTTTGATACCATCATGCCCTCTGAACAGATTATCCCCAATCCGCCCATGACCATGCACGCTGAGATCACCACACAGATCATCTGTTTTGGTGATACCAACGGCGTTATTACCGCCTTTGTTGAAAACGGCACTCCCCCTTACACGTATATCTGGTCGACGGGAGATTCAACAACGACAAACAGTACATCCAATTCCATTTCAAATCTCGCTTCCGGAATTTATTATGTAACTGTGTATGACTCAGGCCCGTGTTATTTCTATGATACCGTAGAAATAAGCAATTTGGATCCACCACTGTTTATTTCGCTTGATGTTAAACATGTGACCTGCGTCACTGGTTCCGACGGTCAGCTTACTGCTCATGTAACAGGAGGCACGCCTGGTTATACCTACGAATGGTTTCCCTTTGGAGGTTACGACTCTATTGCCAGCAATCTGCCGGCTGGAACATACTATGTTATTTCCACTGACCTGTTGGGCTGCGACATAAGCGATACGGCCACACTCATTGAACTATGGCCATTACCGGAAATTGACATTAAAGCAGAACCCGACAGCGGCTGCCAGCCACTCACCGTTCAGTTTTATGAAACCACGCCGGATTCCGGTCAGACTTATTTATGGGATTACCACGACTTAGGAATGACGGATACGGTGAAAAATCCTATACATACGTTTAACTATGCCGGTGAGTACGATATTACGATCTATGTAACATCAAATCACGGCTGCCTCGACTCGCTGACCATCGAAGACATGATCACCGTATTTCCCAAACCTAACGCCGACTTCCTGCCTGAGCCTGCCGAAACCGATATTCTTGAATCCTGGGTATCCTTTAACAACTTGTCTGATAATACTTTCTGGAGTTACTGGGCTCTAGGCGACGGAGAATATTCAAATGAAACAGAACCCATGCATCATTACGTTGATACGGGAAATTTCCATATAGTCCTTTATATCGAAACAGAACATGGTTGCCGGGACACGGCTGCACATGATATTTATGTCAAAGAAAGCATTACCTTCTATGCCCCCAATGCCTTTACCCCCGATCAAAACGGTATTAATGAGGAATTTTTTGTTAAAGGAACGGGGATAGATAACAGTACTTTTAATATGATTATTTATGACCGTTGGGGAAAACAGGTTTTTGAATCCTCCGACGTGGAGAAAGGTTGGGATGGCAAAATTAATGGCAACCTGGTTAAAGAATCTGCGGTATTTACCTGGGTGGTTACCTATAAAGACATTCTTCAGAGAAAGAAAAAACACACAGGAAGCGTATTGTTGATCAGATAATAATAATATTATTATTGAAAAATTGTCAGAGAAAACAATTGTTGCTATTTTTGCCGACATCAGTTTTTATTTTCAAATCGGTACATTTTTTGATAAGCCTGATGGTTTTGAAATTGAATTAATATGGAACAAAAAAAGAAAGTTATCATTCACTTCAATAACATCTCATCCGAAGTTTTAGAAGCTGTCCAGAAAAAATATCCTGATGGGTATCAGGATCATATTTTTAAAGTTACAAAACCAAATGGTGATTTTTTTCATGCAATTACCATTGACACCAAAGACGCCAGTTATCTCATCAAAGTGGATGTTAAAATTGACAATGCAACAGACGAAAAGATTGCCGAACAATTGTTTTCAAAAGACGATATCCCCGATATAGATATTAAATCATCAGGAGAAGATGAAGAGGATACTGAATCCCACGAGAAACCGCGTCCTGATGATGATGATAATTTTTAATCCGTATTCGGACAATCCTGATAAATCATTTCCCCCAACTGTAGGTATTTATTTCGAAACCTGCAAGTAACAGTAGTTTATCAATCACTGTATTAATTAATGCGTCCATGTTTTGCGGTTTTGAATAAAAGGAGGGTGAAGCCGGGCAGATGATGGCCCCCGACTGGGCGAGCAACCTGAAATTCTCGATGTGAACAAGATTATAAGGCATTTCCCTGACCAGAAGTATCAGCTTTTTGTTTTCTTTAAGCATTACATCAGCAGCCCGGGATATCAGATCATCAGCGTAACCATGAGCAATACGGCCTAACATTCCCATGCTGCAGGGGCAGATAATCATAATGTCATACTGTGAAGAACCGGAAGCAAAAGGGGCAAAAAAATCATTATTTTTATAAACACGCCAAAAAAAGGGAATGGATTCTGCCGTCAATCCCAGTTCCAATTCACGGACTTTAATGGCATTATCAGAAAATACAAGCCCGGCATCACTAATCTGCTCCCTGACCGTTGTCAACTTCTGTAACAGTACCTCGGCGTATATAGCGCCGCTGGCGCCCGTAACACCAATCACAATTTTTTTTGCGGTCATATTTCGTAAATTGCAGATAATGTTATCGTACTGCTGAATTGCCACCTTTTTTGTATGCGCCAGTATTTTATTTCGGAACCGCGCACCGGTAGAATGGAGTTTTCATAACGCAGGTTGGCTTTAAAGTGTTTTAGGATGTTTATCCCTAATCCGCCTATGGCGCTGAAATCAAACTTATTAAAACGGGGACGCTGAGAATCAGACACTAAACCATACTCATCCTTTTCAATATTGATATTTTTCATCAGCACTCCCATTGCCGGACCGGTTTCAAACCAGAACCTATTGGAAAACTGCCACTTATATAACAGGGCAAGTTCAACATAATGCAGATTCAGCTTATAAACAGAATAATCATTATTCTTTGGATGGGGGTTTTTACTGCTGCCTTTTAGTATATAATATAACTCCAACTGTAAGGCTGACTTTTCATCAAAATGGAAGTTGGTAAATGCTCCGGCATAAGGGCCGGCTTTATTGAATCCCGAAAGCTGATCACCGGAAATCTGCGATGCTGCAATACCGGCAAAAAATCCACCATGAAATTTTTGTGAATACGTAAAAGACATACCTGCAATGAAAAATAATAATACAAACAGTTGTCTCATATTTCTTACTTGTTTTATGCTATAAATAAATCCTTTATTTAAACTATAAAAACGGTTCACTGGATCGTGATTTGTTTTGTAAAAATAATATTTTTTTCAATAACAGCCTTTTTATGCCATTTACCATTCTCCCTGTTCCTCGCAATATGTCTCAAACAAACACTGAAATCCACGCCAGTCCATTCTGATTTTACGTACAAAACCAGCTATTAGTTATAGCATTGTTAATCTGACTATTACGATCATAGCATTTCTCAAAAGCGCCATAATGACACGTTGTTGATTGTTAATACTGCCATTATGGCTTGGTATTTATATTTTAATTTTTTTATATTTAATTGATAATGTGTTAAATATGAAAAATGACAATTTAATGTTTTTCTTTTGCACAAATTTTGAAAACAGGTTATTACAAAATCAAATTTTAATTATTAATTTAAAAAAAGGAGGATAAAACCATGAAACTTATTAGATTAAACAACGAACCCATGTTTTCTGACCTGATGAACAGCTTCTTTGAAAATGATCCGATTAATTTGTTCGGCAGAAACAACTGCAGCGTACCTGCAACCAACATTGTTGAAAATGAGGATTCTTTTGAGCTTGAACTGGCTGTCCCTGGTTTGAACAAAGAAGACTTCAGGATTGACATCGAAAACAATACGCTGACAATTTCATCGGAAAAGAAAGAAGAAAAAGAAGTGAAAGAAAAAAATTACACCCGCAAAGAATTTGCGCACGGGAGTTTCAGCCGCTCCTTTGTTCTTCCCAAAAGCGTAAATACCGAAAAGATTTCAGCTGAGTACAAAAACGGTATTCTCGTAATGAATATTCCGAAAAAAGAAGAAGAAAAAGCCAGCATTAAAAGACAGATTGAGATTCATTAACAAAGGTTTGTTTGCAAAAAAAGGAGGTTTAGTATGAACCTCCTTTTTTTATTCTCTAATTTTGATTTGTTTGAATATTCTTAATGAAACGGTACCAAAGCGTTTTTGTATTTGTCCTTATGGTGTCATCCACCTTTATGATGTCATGCAAGACGCAACATCAAGCTACGGTGAATCATCATACTAATCAAACACGTAACAGTAATGTCTCAAATTATAAGCTATACTCTGATAAATTAGGAGTGAACTTTAACGGGTCTGAAAACCCTGCTTTGTTAAAGTGCCTCACGGAATGGATGGGGGTTCCTTACAAGTATGGTGGTTTCAGCAAACAAGGGACGGATTGTTCCGGTATGGTCATGTCGGTTTTTGAAGAAGTTTATAATATAAAATTATACAGAAGTTCGGCCGGACAAATAAAAAATGTGAAAGAGATCCATAAAAATGAACTTAAAACCGGCGACCTTGTTTTTTTCAAGATCAACAACGATTCTGTTTCGCATGTTGGAATTTACCTTGGTGAAAACAAGTTTATACATGCAACAACAAAAAATGGCGTTATGGTTGACGATCTGGATGAAGATTATTACAAAAAATATTATTTTACATCCGGCAGAGTAAACATACCGCGCTGAACAGACATGCTATAAGTAATGCCTGAACGGGATCAGCAGGTTTTCGAAAAACTTATGAATGAACGGCCGTCTTTTCCATAATTCATAATCAAAAGGTTCACAATCTTCAATAGTCTTGTTGGCATGTACCATCAAGTCCTGCATAATATTACGGTCAGTTCCCATTAACATCACTTCATACATATATCTAAAACTGCGGTAATCAAAATTTGAGGTTCCGAAAAAAAACACATTATTGTCGACCAGCATCAGCTTAGCATGAAGATTATACGGTTTATAAAACAACAACTGAACATTGTTTTTATGAAGTACGCCCAGGTATTTACTCCTCAGGACATCCACCAGATTGACATCCGACTGCTTGGGTGTGATAACTTTTACATCAACGCCCCTTTTTCCGGCATCCATAAGCAACTTTCTTAAAAAATATCCCGGCAGAAAATACGGAGTTTCAATAACGATCTGTTTACAGGCATGTTTGATAAGATATTCAAACCTTTTCTTCACCTTTTGCCTTGTCAGGGACGGTACATCACGTATGATCCTGAAATTACCGCAGATAATGGAACTGGTTTGATGACGGATATTAAAAGTGTTCTTTTTATAAATTTCCCAACTGCTGTTAAACGATTTTTTGAAAGAATGTGCTATTTTACCTTCGAGTTTTACGATAAGTTCGCGCCATGTAACCGAATACTGGTTGATATTGGCTGAAGACAGGTAGGCAATACGGTCGTCAATCACAATGACTTTACGGTGATTACGCCTGTGGTGCTTGGTGAAAGCATCAAAATTGTACTTTAGTTTCATAAAATACCTCACCTGGGCGCCGGCTTTCACGAGTTCATCAAAAAACGATCCGCCGGACGGAGCGCCCCATGAATCAACCATCAGCCGGACCCTCACTCCCTGGCGACTTTTTTTGACGAGTAAATCCCTGAACCGGACACCAACATCATCATCAATAAATTTAAATATCTCAAAACATATATTATTTTGAGCTCTTTCAATATCCCCGATCAGTTCCGTATAAAAAGTAATGGTATCACTGAAAACTCTGTGACTTACCACACAATCGACGGGATCTGTTTCAGAAGTCATTTTATTTTATCCTTCCCGGATTGTTAACCACAAATGATTTCCATCCGCTGAACAATTTTGAATCCGGCGTGGTGTTTTTCTGAAAATAATGGCATACAGCTACCCCCAGGGCATCAGTGGCATCAAGGTATTCTGGGCTCGTATCTATGGCAACCAGGCGAGCCAGCATGGAGGCAACCTGTTCTTTTGAAGCATTCCCTTTTCCGGTAATAGACTGCTTGATCTTACGCGGCGAATATTCAAAAACAGGTAGTGATTTATAAAGTGCGGCAGCAATAGCCACACCCTGGGCCCGTCCCAGTTTCAGCATCACCTGAACATTCTTCCCGTAAAACGGAGATTCTATTGCCAGTTCGTCGGGCTTATATTTCTCGATCACGGCAAGTGTCTCTTCAAATATTGTTTTCAACTTCAGGTACGGATCGGAAAGCCTGTTTAATTTTATCACATCCATAGTGATTAGTTCAATCTTTTTATCTTTGTTATGAATTAATCCGTAGCCTAATATATTTGTACCGGGATCAATGCCAAGTATGATTCTGTCGATGCTCAAAATAACAATATTAAATGCCTGAAACAAAATTAATCAAAACAGGTAATTATATTATCAAATTTCTGATAATTATTCTTTCTTTTGGGTTTATTGCTTACCGTATATTTTACAAAGAAAACATTTCGGAGTTATCCGCCAGCTTCATGAAAATAATTTCCGGACGCATTTCATTTGCAGTGCTTGTTGCTGTTTTTTTTATGATGCTGCTCAACTGGAGCGTTGAGTCCATTAAATGGCAGTATCTGGTCAGAAAGATTGAGCGGGTTACCTTTTTCAGATCATTCATGGCGGTATGGGCAGGGCTGACCATAGGCGCGTTTACGCCCAACAGAACCGGAGAATATTTCGGCAGGGCCTTCATACTGGAAAAAGCAAACCGTTGGGAAGGGATATTTATCACTTTTACCGGAAGTCTCGGACAGTTATTGTCTACCTTATTGTTTGGCTCCATAGCAGGCTTTTTTTTCCTCTCATTGTTACAGCAGGGTTCTTTCGGCGAAACGCCCGTAGTCTTAAACATTATGCTCGGTCTATCTGTGGTCATGGCATTTTTTGTTTCTGTTTTATATTTTCGGATTGAACTGCTTAAAAAAAATTTTCAAAAACTTATACCCCGGAAATATTCGCTGTTCCGCTCACATTTCGACGTTTATTCCAATTATTCAACCAAAGAGTTACTCATTGCTTTTTTATTTAGTTCCATACGGTATATGATATTCACAATGCAGTTTTATATCCTGATAAGATTATGCAATATTGATATTCCGCCGGGTGAAGGCATAATGATTGTTTCCTGCATATTCCTGGTCATGTCGGCGATTCCGACATTTGCACTAACGGAGCTTGGCGTCAGAGGCTCGGTGAGTATTTTGCTGCTTGATATGTATTTTCAGAACCAGTCAAAACAAATTCCAGACCTTGCTTCCGGCACACTATTGGCCTGTTTCCTGATCTGGTTCATAAACCTTGTGATACCGGCAATTAACGGCGGTTTTTTTGTTTTTCGTCTTAAATTCTTCAGAAAGTGACATTTACAATTGTCATATTAATTTCCGTATTAAGCGTGGCATGTTACTTTGGCCTGATCTTTTTTTTTACCTGTGGATGGTTTAGTCTTAAAACCACCGACTATAATCCTCACGCCTTCAGAACAACAGTAAGTATAATAATTCCTTTCCGCAATGAAGAAGAAAATATTGAACCCTTATTAAAAAGCTTGTCCGGCCAGCAATACCCCAAAGAACTTTTTGAAATAATACTTGTGGATGATCATTCGACTGATCATAGTTATGATATTGTTGCACAATTCATTAAAATAAATTTTTCGGCTACTATCAAATTGTTTGCTTTGGACAAAAGTGATGGTTTTTCAAAAAAAGCCGCTTTAAAAAAAGGAGTGGAAAATTCTCGTGGAAAACTTGTTGTAACAACCGATGCCGACTGTATCTTTGATAATAACTATTTATCCTGCCTGGTAAGTTTTTACGAACAAAACAACTGCCGCCTGATTAGCGGGCCTGTGGTTTTTAAAGACAGTAAAGGGTTATTCACAAATTTAGCTTCTCTGGAGTTTCTAAGCCTGATAGCCAGCGGAGCAGGGGCCATCTCCCTAAATAAACCCTTTTTGGCCAATGGCGCCAATTTTTGTTTTGAACACAGTTTATTTGAAGAGCTTAACGGTTATACCTCACATGACTCGTACGCTTCGGGCGACGATGTGTTTTTTCTTCTGCAGGCAAAAAAACATATAAAAAACAAGAATAAAATATGTTTTATCAAAAACCGGGAAAGCATAGTAACGACACAAGGCCCGGCAAATCTGAAAGAGTTTATACAACAGCGTGTCCGCTGGGCTTCAAAAAGTCCTGCCTATGAGGACTTTTTTGCAAAATTTACAGCAGGCAGTGTTTTTTTCTTTAATCTGGCATTAGTTCTGCTGCTGATTTGCGGATTTATTGATTTCAGATTTGCTATTATTGCTGCAATAATGTTTGCGGGCAAACTGGCAGTTGATCTTCCGTTAATGTTCGCTGCAGCATCGTTTGTAAAAAAGAAGCGCTTAATGTGGTTCTACTTGCCGCTACAGCTTATATACCCGTTATATGTAGTTTTTATTGCCATATCATCTCTGTTTGTGAAGGTGGAATGGAAAGGAAGAAAAATATAATGTTAAATATCTTATTTTCAATATATTAACAGAATATCAGATCCATTTACCATTAAAATAAATATTAAAACCCTATTACTTCTCCAGTAAAGTGCCATTATCAAACGGGGCGTTTGCTCAGAAACGCTTCTGCCACAAGCAGATCAGAAGGATAAGTGATTTTTATATTTTCAGCATTGCCTTCTATAAGATGTATCGTTTCGCCTGTTGATTCCAGAACTATGGCATCATCGGTAAATCTTTCATCGTAATTCTGCAAATATGCTTTTTTGATCAAGCGGATTCTGAAACACTGCGGTGTCTGTATTTTGAATAATCGTTTTCTGTCCACAGGTTCATTTAACGGGCCATCCTTGATACGCACCGAATCTGTGATATTCAGCGCCGGAACGGCATTGCCGTAATATTCAGCGTCTTTAAATGCCTGTAAAATCACTACTGCCGACACACATGGCCTTACAGCATCGTGGATGGCAACAACAGTATCGTCATCAGAAATTTTTGCCAGCCCGTTCCTGACTGAATGAAAACGCTCAGGCCCGCCCTCGGCCAAAATCCAGTTTTTAATATGATAACCAGACAGAATAGCATCCCAGCTGTCCCTCATTTTTGGATTGATCACTATAACAAATTCAATATCGGGCAATGGGTTGAGAAACGCCTCAAGTGTATGAATAATAACGGGTTTCCCGCAAATTTCTATGAATTGTTTGGGTAAATCAGTACTCAACCGTTTTCCGGTTCCTCCTGCAACTATAAGTGCAATTTTTTTCAATCAGGAATAATTGGTTGAACAATTATGGAAACCGGTCGCAAAAAGTTTTCTGCAAACGGTTCTTGATTTATAATTAAGGGCATCAAATGATCATCATGGCATCACCGTATGTAAAAAAGTTGTATTTCTCGGCCACAGCTTCCTTATAGGCCTTCATGAGAAAATCATATCCGGCAAATGCGGCCACCAGAATCATCAGTGAGGACTGCGGAAGATGAAAATTAGTGATCATACAATTGGGCACTCCAAAATCGTAAGGCGGAAAAATGAATTTATTGGTCCATCCGTTGAACGGTTTCAGCATGCCCGAGATGGTAACCGATGATTCTATGGCTTTCATGGTTGTTGTACCGACGGCACAGACAATCCTTCTGTTTTCTTTTGCTGTATTGACTATCCGGCACGCCTGTTCATCAATGATTACCTGTTCGGAATCGCACTTGTGCTTGGTAAGGTCTTCCACATCAATGGTACGGAAATTCCCCAGCCCGGCATGCAACGTTATCTCAGCAAAATTAACTCCTTTTAGTTCTAATCGTTTCATCAATTCGCGGCTGAAATGCAGTCCTGCAGTTGGAGCGGCCACAGCGCCTTCGTGCTTTGCATACACGGTCTGATAACGTTCCTTATCCTCAGGATCGGTCTGACGCTTGATAATTTTCGGTAAAGGAGTATCACCTAAAGATTCGATAATCTTTTTAAACTCCTCATACGGCCCGTCAAATAAAAACCTGATCGTTCTGCCCCTGGAGGTTGTGTTATCAATCACTTCTGCTACAAGGTTATCATCATCTCCAAAATACAGCTTATTACCTATACGGATTTTACGGGCAGGATCAACAAGAACATCCCAAAGCCGGGATTCATGATTCAATTCACGAAGCAAAAAAACTTCAATCTTTGCTCCGGTTTTTTCCTTGCGGCCATAAAGACGGGCAGGAAAAACCTTTGTGTTATTAACAATTATGGTATCACCATCCTGAAAAAAATCGAGTATATCTTTAAACACCTTATGCTCAATAGTTTGCTGCTTTCTATTCAATATCATAAGGCGTGATTCATCTCTCTGTTTTGCCGGCCTGTCTGCTAACAACTCCGAAGGTAAATGAAATCTGAATTCAGATAATTTCATAAATCACAAATTATATACATATATTTCAATAAAAGGATAGCAAATGTACACTTTTTTTCGCCCAAAGTCAAGTTTTTCAGGAAATAATCATGTAATTATGTGATAATGAGAGCCAAAAAAAATAGATTATATTACATTTTAATAATTTTATTAAATATAATATTATTATTTGTATATATGGCTGTTAAATACAATCCGTTGCCAAGTTTGTCAAGATCATATGTAAACGTACGTGAAGGGTTTTCAAGGGTAATGTCATCAATTATTGCGCCTTTCAGATCAGAAATCCTGACCCTGGTTATAGTATTTTTTTGCCCGCCGTCAATAATAACAGATTCGTGTGCCGGGCTTGGATAGACAAGGACATCATTGTCCCCGGAATCATTATTTCTGGATACCTGTACAATACAGGTATCCAGAACTGCAATTAATTCACTTTCAGGATCAAACGTAATTTCGACCGGAAGAAAATTCAAATGCGCATCAAATGATTGAAAATTTGTGGTGTTATCAAAAACAATCACGGTATCGTGGACACCATCAGAGAAACGAACAGGCAGAGGTAACTCAAAAAAGCTCACCGAAGGATGACTTGGTGATTGTATAAAAATAATGTTAACAGAACTGTCATAATGAACCGTGCTGTTAATATAATAAACAGGGTATCCCTGACCATAGATCCAATCATTAAAAAATTCCGTAAGATTTTGTCCTGAAGATAATTGAGCATGGTTTTTAAAATCGTCGGTATCAGCAAAACCATATTCCAGCGAGGGATCTGTTATAAAGTTATTCATACAGGTAAACATGGCCGAGTCTCCGATTTTGAGCCTTAGCATATTCAGCACCAGAGCGCCTTTAGCATAGGACAATCTGCCGTCGAAAATTCTCGGCACGCTGGTGGTATCATCACAATACACGGATCCGTCGGGTGCTGAAACAATGTAATTGATGTTTCCGACCTTCCAAGAGCGCCAGGCGTTATTATCTGAAAGGAAATAATAGGTAAGTCCTGTCAGAAAAGTGGCAAAACCTTCATTTATCCATATATCGTGCCAGCTACCGCATGTGACCTTATCGCCAAACCACTGGTGTGCAAGTTCATGAGCCATAAGATCATAACCAAAATTTATCAGGAAGGTCATTGTTTGATGTTCCATACCTCCACCCCATCCAAACTGGGCATGACCGTATTTTTCATCCAGGTAAGGATAATCCGAAAACAAACTATCATATAACTGAATTACCGGGATCAGGTAGGGTGTGTTTTGCCGTGCATATACCGAGTCTTCCGGGTACACATAATTCAATATTTCCAGGTTCCCGTTCTGCAGCTGGGCAAAGTCAGAATAAGCCGCATAATTAGTAACGGCAATGGCAATTAAATATGTGGCAATAGGATGACGGTGTTTCCAGTGAAATTTTTTATCGGGTCCGACACCGGTAACCGAAACAAGAACGCCGTTGCTCGCCACCCTGTTCGGCGCAGGGGTTGTAACATATACATCAATAGAATCTATTTTGTCGCTGAGTGAGTTTTTACATGGCCACCAGTCGGGAGCGCCAAAAGGTTCGGATAACGTCCATATGATAGGGGTTCCATTGTGAAAATCATGAATAAAAGAACCGAAACCTCCACCCTGAGGATCTCCATGATAAAATACGCTCACGGAATCAAATGCGCCGACAGCAATGGCCGTGGTATAATTTATGGTAAAGGTATTTCCCGGGTGATTGAAAGTCAGGTGCGTATTGTGATATTTAACACTGTCAATAACCATTACCTGATTCAATTCAAACTCCATCTGGCTGATAGCCGATACGGCCATGAAATAAGAAGTTACTGAACCACTGATAAAGTTGGTATCGGGGTCCACAAACCAATTCATACGGTGATATTTTAAATCATAATTGTCACCTAACTTGGCATTTCCTGATTTAAAAAGGTTTTCGTGACTTTTTGCTTCCAAAGCTGATATCTGTTTGGCAAAATCCTGATCAGGCTGCCGTTGTGGCAATGCAATCACTGAATAACCAAGAATAAATAGTGTAATAAAACTTTTTTTCATATAGGCATTAGTTAATTATAAATATGAAGTATTTGTCCATCATAAGTGGCGCGGTATTGTTTTAAAGAAAGAGACGAAGGGCCGTTTATAACCGAGCCGTCAATAATCAGAAATTCAGAACCACAACTATGACAATTCATTATTAATCCCGATGAATCGACACCGACCATAGCGGAATCGACTTCCCAGTCATAAGGACAGGCACGCTCAAATGCGACAAATTCATCCGAAGATAAGCGGTATACCGTAATCCCCCTGTATCCTCCCGATACATTTACAAATCCTCCTACCGATGATAATTCCAGATATAGCGTTGATGAAATATTCATATAAAAATTCACGTATACATCAGGTATAGGATCTTTGATTTTCTTTTTACAAGATACCAATAAACAGGCAGAAACAAAAACCATTATCAGCAAGGTATGACCTTTAATTTCCTTCATTATAACAATATTAGCACTAAAAACGTTATCAGTATGTGGATAATTTGGTGAGTATTTAATTTCTTTCTGCCCTTGTGGCATTATAAAACTTAATATTTTTATTGCACCTAAAATGTTTTACAAAAATAACCAATCTACCAACAACAAAGATGAGAATTTTCAGAATTATTATTTTAATTTTACTGTCTCTTTCATTTTCGGTATCCTTAGAAAGCTGCAGTAAATTTCAGCAAAGTAAAAGACAGGAGGCCCAAAGGCGCAGGCAGTTTGAAAAAGAGAAAAAACAACGCGACAGGGAAGCTGAAAAGGCATACAAGGAAGCGCTGGATCGTCATTATGCCATACAGGATGATAACACCCAGCAAATGATGAAGCAGACCGCAAGGAAATCGCAGTTAAACCGTGACCATAAAAAAGAAGGTTTTTTCAAACGGTTATTTGCGCCCAAACAGAGAAAAACCAAACCTCACAGAATTGAAAAGTAAGCTGGTTGTTATAAACCACCCAAAAAAAGAAACTATTTTGTTTAAGCCATTCTTAATTGGGGGGATTTTTTTCTTATGTCTGGTTTTTAATAATTTATTACTTGGCCAGGACGTTCCCGGATTAAATTTCGACAGGATTTCTTCCGAAAACTACATAGTGACCAAGGGACTTTCACAAAATTCGGCCTTTTGCATCACCCAGGATATGAGGGGATATATTTGGGTTGGAACATGGGATGGGCTGAACCGATATGACGGATATAGGTTTTTAACCTTCAAAACATCCATAACAGATGACCCTGATGAACTTAGCAGTCAGACAATTTATTCATTATTCACTGACAGCCGCGGAACATTATGGATTGGAACTGAAAAAGGCCTGAACAGCTATGATTTCAAAACCCATAAATTTATCCATTATATAAACAGCAGCAAAAATCCTTTCAGTATCAGTAGCGACACAGTACTGTGCATCGCAGAAAGTGAAGACAATGTTTTATGGGTTGGCACCAGCAACGGATTAAATAAATTTGATAGGACTTCAGGCATTTTTTATCATTTCAGGCTTAATCCGAATAATGCAAACAGTCCCAGCAACAATAATATCAACTGTATACTCATTGATAAGGATAAAAATATCTGGCTGGGGACCAATAAAGGATTAAACTACTTTGATATAAAAAATAAAATCTTTACTCACTGGTATAGTACTCCGGGCAACTACAACTCATTATTGAATGATGTTATCAGGGATTTAATGATTGACAAGCACGGGAATTTATGGATATGTTCTGATGGCGGCATCGACATCTATAACCCGGTTCAGAAAAAAATAATCAATAAATTCTTTCATAACGACTTACAAAAGAATTCATTGAGCAACAACAATGTCAGAACCGTACTCCAGGATAATGATGGTGCCATCTGGGTGGGAACCTATGGAGGCGGGCTGAACCGGTTTGACGAAAAAAACAAAAGTTTTGTCTGTTACAAAAATGATATATACGACAATAAAAGCCTGAGCAACGATTACATCAACAAAATTTTTCAGGACCGGTCCGGTATTATCTGGGTGGCGACAGCATGGAAAGGTGTCAGTAAAATTGATAAGTATTCTAACCGTTTTAACCATATACAACACCTGACCGACAACGAAAACAGCCTAAATGACAACAATGTGTGGGCGATATGCCAGGACGAAACAGAAAAAATCTGGATAGCTACCGATAACGGCATCAATATCTATGACCGCAAATCTGACAAATACAGTTTTATCATACACAACCCTTCAAATTCCAATTCGCTTCCAAGCAACCTGGTCCGCCAGATTTTTCCGGACAAGAACGGTATCTTCTGGTTTGGAACTTACGATGCCGGAATTTGTTCATATAATCCGGAAACAAAATATTTCAAGACCTATGCCCATGATCCCAAAAATCCTTACAGCCTCAGCAACAACCGTATCAATTTTATTATGGAAGACAGCAGGGGGTTGATGTGGGTGGCTACTGATAACGGCCTCAACCGTTTCAACCGTGAAAATCAGACTTTTAAACGATATTTTAACAAACCTGAAAATAAAAATTCGCTCTCAAACAATACCATTTATGGTATTTATGAAGATAAAAACGGTGTTTTGTGGCTTTGCACCCTGGGCGGATTAAACAGGTTCAATCCGGTTAATGATTCTTTTACCGTATTCCGGAAAAACCCCAAAGCCTTTAACTCCCTGAGCTCCGACCGTATCTTTTCGATTTATGAAGACCTGCAGGGGATATTCTGGCTTGCAACCTGCGGAGGCGGACTAAACCGGTTTAACAGAGCCACAGGTGACATTAAATATTACCTGGAGGAAAACGGGCTACCCAATAATGTCACGTATAACATCCTTGAAGACAATAATAATAATCTTTGGATATCAACAAATTACGGACTTACCAAATTTAACAAAAACAACGAAACATTTGTCAGTTACGATGCCAAAGATGGTATTCAAAGCAACGAATTCAACCTGAATGCGGCTTTTCATAATAAAAAAACGGGCGAAATGTTTTTTGGAGGCATGAACGGATTTAATTCTTTTTATCCTGAAAATATCCTGACAAATACCTATATACCGCCTTTAGTTATTACTGGTTTCTATATTTTCGACAAGCTGCAATCACGCGAAATCATGGATAATGATACGATACAGCTCTCCTACGATGACAATTTCTTTTCATTTGAATTTGCAGCAATTGACTATTCCAATCCTCCTAAAAACAGATATGCCTACTTTCTTAATAACTTCGACAACAAATGGAATTACTGTGATGCTTCCCGCCGGTATGCAAGTTATACACGTGTTCCACCGGGTACTTATCTGTTCAAACTGAAAGGCTCCAACAGCGATGGCCTGTGGAACGAAAAAGGCATTTCGTTCACCATCGTCATCAGGCCACCATGGTGGCGCACCTGGTGGTTTCGCGTAGGATCGGTACTTCTGATCGCTTTTATCGCATGGTATATCATTTTTCTCAGACTCAGGAATATCCGCATACGCAACGAAGATGAAAAAAGGATACTGGAAATAGAAAAACAGATGTTCAGCCTTGAACAGACCTCACTCCGGCTGCAAATGAACCCGCATTTCATTTTCAACTCACTGAATTCGATACAGAGCGTTGTGATTGCCGGCAATACCGACAAGGCCATAAATTACCTTGCCAAGTTTTCCAATTTAATGAGATTCATCCTGACACATTCTCAAAAACCATTCGTAAATCTGAGCGATGAAATTAAAGCCATGGAAATTTACCTTGATGTTGAACGTTTACGTTTTGATAATAAATTCAATTACAGCTTTGAAATCGATCCGGACATTGATGAAGAATTTATCGAAATTCCTCCCATGATCATTCAGCCCTACATCGAAAATGCCATACTCCACGGATTGCTGAATAAAGAAGGAACAGGAACACTAAAAATACAACTGAAACTGAAGGACAAAGAATACATCAGTTGTATCGTCGAAGACGATGGCATAGGCCGTGAAAAATCAGCAGAGATACGGCAGCGTTCAGGACTTAAACATAAATCAAAAGGCATGGCAATTACCCAGAAAAGGCTGGAAATATTAAATAAAAGCAGTAAGGATGAAGCCAATGTAAAAATAACCGACCTTAAAGACGGACAAAACAACTCCCTCGGAACCCGGGTCGAGATATTGATCATTTACAAGGAAGTTTAATTTTTATGTATGTTTGTAAAAATTTAAATCTATGCTCAGAGCAATAATAATTGATGATGAAAAAACCTCCTGCGACGCATTATCAGGACTTATCAAACGCTACTGCGATAACATCACCGTTGTGGCCCAGGCCGATGGTTATAAATCCGGTATCAAAGCCATCCATGAGTACAAACCCGACATCGTATTTTTGGATATTCAGATGCCCGACGGAAGCGGGTTCCAGGTGCTGGAAGATGTTAAGGAGGTTGATTTTGAAGTGATCTTTACCACAGCCTATGATCAATACGCCATCAAAGCCATCAAATACAGTGCGCTGGATTATCTTCTCAAACCAATCATACCCTCTGACCTCGTGAATGCCCTGCAAAAAGCTGAACATAAAAGAAATGCCTCCGAAATGAGCAGCAATATAAAGGTGCTCCTTGAGAATCTGAAAACCAAGACAACATCCAAAAAAATCATCCTTTCCACTTCCGAAAAAATTCATGTAGTTGAAACCGATAACATAATACGCTGTGAGTCTGACGATTATTATACACGGTTTTTTTTCAGCGACGGAAAAACCCTGCTGATCTCCAAAACGCTTAAAGAAACGGAACAGTTACTCGGAGAGCTTGATTTTCTCAGGCCGCACAAATCCCACCTGGTGAATATCAAATACATAAAAGGGTTTTTAAAGAACGACGGGGGCTATATTCAATTATCGGATGGATCAAAAGTGCCGGTTTCACGAAGAAAAAAGGAAAAAGTAATACATACGATTCAAAATTTATAATGTAATGCCATTTTCCGTTTACTTTTTTTTCATACCGTTAACTTTTTTTTTCGCACCGTTAACTTATTGATAATAGAATTTTTTTTTTCATTTGCTAACTTTGCCTGATACCGGGCAACATTAATATTAACCGGCAAATAAGGCAAGTTGTCCGCCCCGGAAAAAAACCAATTCATGAAAAAATATACCTTTTATTATATTTATTTTCTTGTAAAAAAACACATACAGCCAAAAAAATATTTGCGTAGTTTAATCGAATATTTATATCTTTACCGACCTTTTTAAAACCATTTTTTTTAAAAATAAAAATAACATAAACTTTAAAATATGCTTCGAAAGTTACTTTTTACAGCAGCTGTTTTAATTTCAGCAAACATGTTGGCATTTTCACAATCGGGGACGTTGAAGGGAAAGATCACCGATAAATCGACTAACGAACCGATCCCATTTGCCAATATCATCATTGAACAGGGCGGAAAACAATCCGGTGGTACCACATCTGATTTTGATGGCAACTACACGATAAAGCCTATTCCACCCGGAAAATACGATGTAAAAGCCACCTACGTCGGATATAAGCCTATTATGATTGCCAATCTGGTCATTGTGGCCAATCAGATCACGTTTCAGGATATACAGATGGAATCCACCGCCATCAATATTGAAACTTTTGAAGTGGTTGATTATAAAGTTCCTTTGATCAGCAAAGACCAGACCTCCTCGGGAGGAACCATGACTTCGGAAGAAATATCAAAAATGCCCGGACGTTCTGCAGAATCTGTAGCTATCCAGGTTGGCGGGGTATTCTCACAGGATGGAAATATGGGAAGCATCAGGGGCGCCCGTAGCGACGGCACCATCACCTATGTCGACGGCGTAAAGGTGCGCGGGTCATCTTCAGTACCCAAAGCCGCCATTGAACAGGTTACGGTTATTACCGGCGGGACTCCGGCACAATACGGCGATGCTACCGGTGGTATCCTGTCCATCTCGACAAAGGGCGCCTCGAGGGAATTTGGTGTCGGGTTCGAAGGCACCACCTCTCAATTTCTCGACCGTTTCGGCTATAATATGCTTGCTCTGAATATGCAGGGGCCTCTGATCAAAGGCCGCGACTCGACACAAAACACAGCGCTATTAGGCTATTTTATTGCTGCTGAATATACCTATCAAAAAGACCCCCGTCCTTTCGAAACAGGTAACTGGAAAGCTCTTGACAATGTTGTTGAAGAACTTGAACAGCACCCCCTGGTTATTTCGGGATTAGGACAGGGAACCTATACCGCAGCAGAATTTTTGCGTAATGCCGACCTGGAAAACATTCCCTACAAATTAAATTCGGCCAATAACGACCTTAATCTTTCCGGAAAAATTGATGTACGGACATCTAAAACAACAAACCTTACCTTTGGCGGAACCTGGCAATACAACTGGGGCAAATCCTATGTCCGTAACTACTCACTGTTAAACTGGAAGAAAAACCCTGAAGACCTATACAACTCCTGGCGTGTTTACGGACGTTTTACACAGCGTTTCAATTCAGATAACAGCAGCAAATCTACCATTAAAAATGTGTATTATTCAATACAGGGCGATTATTCAAAAACCACCCGCACCATTCAGGACCCCGAATTCAAAGACGATCTGTTTAAATATGGCTATGTGGGTAAAATGAAAACCTATACCACTAAATCATATGAATGGGGACAGGATGCAATTTCCGGTATGGAAGGATACATACATAACGGATTCGCTGATACACTGGTGACCTATGAACAGACCGATATTAACCCGATCCTCTCTAATTACACCAAAAATTATTATGATTTATATGCCGGTGATCCCGATTTTCATTACAGAAACCTCGATCAGATTCAGCTAGGCGGCGGGCTTATCAATGGTGTCTTCCTGGGACGCGATGATGTTTACGGATTATGGACCAATGTTGGTATTCCTTATAATCAGTATTATCATTACGAAACAACCCAGTACGGGATCACTGCCAATGCGTCGGCCGATATTGGCAATCACGCATTACAACTTGGCTTTTATTATGAACAGCGCAACGACCGCTCCATCGGTTATTCCCCGGTCGGTTTATGGCAGGCCATTCGTCAGCAGGTCAACAAACATATTATACAGCTCGATCTCGACCATCCGCATTTAGTTTACGATGCTTACGGAGTGTTTCAGGATACCATATATTATGACCGTCTGTTTTCAGAAAGCGAACAGGCCCTGGTAGATTATAATTTACGCGAAAAACTCGGACTGGCAACAAACGGAACAGACTGGATCGACGTGGACAGTTATGAGCCCTCAACCTTTACCATCGATATGTTCAGCGCTGATGAACTTTTAAACGGCGGAAATTCATATGTCAGTTACATGGGTTATGACCATACCGGCAAAAAAACCAAAGGCAGACCGAGTTTTGATGATTTCTTCACCAAACTGGATGAAAACGGAAGATACCAGCGTCCTATAGGAGCTTTTGAACCCATCTATATCGCCGGTTATATTCAGGATAAATTTGCTTTCAACGATCTGATCTTTAATGTTGGTGTCCGTCTTGACCGTTATGATGCCAACCAAAAGGTGCTGAAAGATCCTTATTTGCTTTACGAAGCCCGTACAGTTAAAGAAGTAACAGACCTTGGAACTCATCCTCAAAACATGGGTGATGATTATGTTGTTTATGTGGACAATGTGAAAAATCCTACCGCTATCAAGGGATATCGCAACGGAAGCACCTGGTATAACGCACTGGGTACTGAAATCAGTAACCCCGAAGATATTGAAGGCGCCTCGGGTATCGCTCCTTACCTGGTTGATCCCGATCAGAAAGAAGTTAACTCAAGTGCATTTACCGATTATGACCCGCAGTTGAACTTCATGCCCCGTATATCGTTCTCATTCCCGATTTCCGACGAGGCTTTGTTTTTTGCACACTACGATGTGCTGACACAGCGTCCGTCAAGCGGAAACATCATGGATCCGACCGAATATTTCTTTATTTATACCCAGGGACAAAATGCCATTAACAATCCTAACCTGAAATCAGAAAAAACCATTGATTATGAATTGGGATTTCAGCAGAAACTGAGTAATTCTTCATCCATAAAAATTTCGGCTTACTACCGTGAACAAAGAAATATGATTCAGGTGTACAGGTATTCCGGCGCCTATCCTGTTTCCTACATATCCTATAATAATATTGACTTCGGTACTGTTCAGGGATTTACAGCAACGTATGACCTTAGAAGAACCGGAAACGTCTGGCTCAAAGCATCTTACACCCTTCAGTTTGCTTCCGGTACGGGATCAAATTCGGAATCCGGTATAAATCTGCTGCGTGCCGATCAGCCCAACCTGAGAACCATTACACCCCTTGATTTTGACAGACGCCACTCGATTTCAGCAGTTATTGATTACCGTTATAGCGAAGGCAAAGAATATAACGGCCCGAAAATCACAAGAAAAATAAAAGGTACCGATAAGGTAAAAACAACCCAGCTTCTGAAAAACACCGGATTGAATGTTTCCATCAACGGAGGATCTGGAATACCTTACAGCCGCTCCAGGACAGTGGTGGGAACTCTGATAGGTTCCGGAACCTATTCACTGGAAGGACAGATTAACGGCTCGCGTATGCCCTGGCAATTCAGGATTGATGCCCGCCTGGACAAGGATATCATGATTAAAACCGGAAAGAAAGGACAGAAAAGCGGCAGACCTCTCTTTATGAATATTTATCTTGAAGTGCTCAATGTGCTGAACAGCAAGAATATAATGGCTGTATACCGAGCTACAGGAAACCCCGATGATGACGGTTATCTTTCTTCAGCCGATTTTGCGGCACAGATAAGCGCACAAACAGACTCACAGGCTTATATTGACCAGTATTCAATAAAAGTTAATAATCCTTATAATTACAGTTTACCAAGAAGAATCCGTATAGGGCTTTCTCTGGCTTTTTAAGAAACATTAATGACAGAATTATATAAAATCACAACTATGAAAAATATATTTGGTTATTTGTTATTTACAGCAATTTTGATAATCGGATTTTCCGGCCGAGGCTATGCTGATAAATGGCCGATTTTAAAGTCCCAAAAAGGTGAAAATACACCCAAAGCATTGGCCGAAGGCTGTTTGCCGGCCTCAGCCTCTACCGACCTCGATGTCAATAATGTCAGAGCACGTATCAATACCGGCGGCGATATGTGGTGGGACCTGCAGGGCAGCCCTGAATATTTTATCCCGGCAAACACCACGAAAACAGCTATGTTCTCCGCTGCCTTATGGATTGGCGGACTGGATGTTAACGGCCAGTTAAAACTTGCTGCCCAGCGTTACAGGGGAAATGGCAATGATTTCTGGACAGGTCCGTTGTCAAAAGACGGTACGGCATCTGTAGATGCTGAAGTCTGTGACTTTTATGATAAACATTTTGTCATTACCCGTTCCGACGTAGAAGGATTTATTGCAGCGGTAGCAAGCGGAAACGGCGCCATTCCTTCCGGTTATGATGTCCCTGAATCCATTAAGACCTATCCTGCCCACCCGGAATTCACTGACCGTGCCCAGAGTTTTTATCTCGCGCCTTTTATGGATGTGGACGGCGATTTAAAATACGACTACACCAAAGGCGACTATCCATATTATGATTTTGACAATACCCTGTGTCCGATAAAATATAACCCATGTGTTACCCCGTATACTGCGCCCAAGCCCATGGAAGGTGTCGGAGTACTGGCCGACCAGGTGTTAAAAGGTGACATGACCTTGTGGTGGGTTTTTAATGACAAAGGCAACATCCACACCGAAACAAAAGGACAGGCTGTAGGTATGGAAATACGTGCCCAGGCATTTGGATTTTCGACCAACGACGAAATCAACAACATGACCTTTTATACCTATGAAATCATTAACCGTTCAACCTACCGCCTCACCGAAACTTACTTCAGTCAGTGGGTAGACACCGATCTTGGCGATGCCACGGATGATTATATCGGATGCGATGTATTAAGAGGTTTGGGGTACTGTTACAACGGTGATGATATTGATGGTTCGGGACGTCCACAGGATTATGGCGCACAGCCTCCGGCCGTTGGTGTTGACTTTTTCCAGGGACCTTATATGGATCCTGACATAACAGATAATCCGAAATATGATATTAATAATCCTTTAGTGGAGTGCGGTGTCGCAATAAACGGTGTTAATTTCGGAAACTGCATCATTGATGATGAACGTTTCGGGATGCGCAGATTTGTATACCATAACAACCTGGGAGGGCTGGATGCTATGACCGATCCGGATGTAGCCGCTGAATATTACAACTTCTTAAGAGGTATCTGGAAAGATGGTGAACGTATGCATTATTGGGGTAACGGACATCCCAGTGCGGGCGGAACAGGCCCTGCATGTGACTTCATGTTCCCCGGCGATACCGATCCTTGTAACTGGGGTACAGCCGGAGTTCCTGTTTCTCATCCTCCTTACTGGACAGAACAACAGGCACAAAATCTGCCCTACGACCGTCGTTTTATGCAATCGGCAGGACCCTTTACCCTGGAACCCGGCGCTGTAAATTATATTACCGTTGGTATTCCCTGGGCCAGAGCTTCCTCTGGCGGCGCATGGGCGTCTGTTGAATTACTGCGTACCGTAGACGATAAATGCCAGGCTTTGTTCGATAACTGTTTCAAGGTACTGGACGGGCCGGACGCACCGGATTTGACCATACAGGAACTTGACCGTGAGCTTATATTATACCTCTCAAACAGAAAAGGCGTGTCAAATAACTATAATGACAAACCTGAAGATTATATTGAAGTGGATAACAGTATCATTGTAGGTGATTCTGCATTCCGCTTTGAAGGATATCAGATCTTTCAGCTTGCTGACGCCTCAGTATCCATCACTGATCTGCATGATCCTGATAAAGCCCGTTTGGTTGCCCAGTGTGATATAAAAAATGATGTTTCAAAAATTGTCAATTATAATATGTCGGAAGCCCTGGGCGGCAATGTACCTGTTCTTGAAGTTGACGGCGCCAATTCGGGAATAGTCCACTCCTTCCGTATCCTGGAAGACAAGTTTGCTTCGGGAGATAAACGTTTGGTAAATCATAAACAATACTATTACATAGCCATCGCTTATGCTTACAATAATTATAAAACCTACAGCCAGTCCAACCCGCTGGATTATGATGGTCAGAAACTGCCGTACAAAGCAGGACGTAAAGCTGCAGCAGGCTCCAATACTGCCGTTTCTGCCATGCCGCATATTCCCTCACCCGAAACCGGCGGAACCATCCAACATGCAGAATACGGGGTTATGCCCCAGATTACCCGCCTTGAAGGAAACGGCAATGGCGGCTTTGTGCTCGATTTCACGACAGAAACAACGGACAGAATTATGGATGGATCGCCTTATTTTGAAGAAAATCTCACCTATGATTATAACAAAGGCCCGTTAAACATTAAAGTTATTGATCCGTTGAATGTTGCTCCAGGCAATTTTACACTGAAACTAATTCCTTCCGCAAAAGGTAATATTGATTCCAGCACCTGGGTGCTTACCAACCTTACCACCGGACAGACCTGGAATTCGGAAAGTACAATAAAGATTGGTTATGAACAATTGATTCCCGAACTTGGCCTTTCCATAAATATTGCTCAGGTTAAATTTCCGGGACAAAACTATTCGATCAATAACGGATTTCTCGAAGCATCCATTGAATATGCCGACAGTTCAAAAAGATGGCTAACCGGTGTTTCTGATATTGATAATTATGCATATTTTAACTGGATCCGTTCGGGCAGTACCGACGATCCAACTGATAATGCCAATGATGATTATGGGATGGATACCACGGTAGACGGTCTGGGACAGAAAAACTGGCTTGACCCCTCTGAAGTTTATGAAAAAATACTTGGAGGCACCTGGGCGCCTTACGTTTTAGCATCAGATACCACATACGGGCCTGCATTCCGTATCAGAAACAGCACCGACCAGCGTCATTACATGTGGAATACAGCCATGACAGCTTTAAAAAACAAGAGAACCTACTTCTTTAATAAAATTGCTTCCATAGACCTTGTCATCACACCCGACCGTTCAAAATGGTCACGTTCACCTGTGTTTGAACAATGTGAAAATTCTAATGTTACATTATCGGAAGGCAACATAAGAAAACTGGAATTACGGGCCGGATCTACCGACGGAGTGCAAGGTATGGGCTGGTTTCCCGGCTATGCCATCAATGTTGAAACAGGCGAACGGCTTAATATTGCTTTTGGCGAGGATTCATGGTTACAGGGCGAGAACGGCCGCGATATGATATGGAATCCTACCAGCAATTATGTTTCTCCTCTCGGAGAAGTACTAATGGGAGGAAGACATTGGGTTTATATTTTCGGACATTATGGCGACAGTATTCATCAAGATTATGGAAAAATGGATGTCCCTGCTTATGACGGAGGACAGTTTATCTGGGACAACATGAAAATTGCAAGCAATCATGACAAACACAAAATGCATGTTTTTAAAGATGTTATGTGGGTGGGATGTCCAATGGTTGAGGAAAAATTCCGTTTTACAGATCCTTCAAATATACCCTGCGAGGTAAAGATCAGAATAAGGGTAAGCAAGCCTTATCAGCGTTACTATTCAACCAGTGCTGTAAAACTGGCTAATCCTTCTAATGATAATTATCCTATGTATTCGTTCAGTACCGAGAATATTTCAACCACGCACAATGATGCCCTTGCCGCTGAAGGCTCGCTGGATCTTATCAATGTGGTTCCCAACCCTTATTTCGCATTTTCCGGTTATGAAACGACACAGCTTGACACCAGGGTTCGCATCACCAATTTACCACAAAAGTGCAGCATCTCCATTTATACCGTAAGTGGCAGCCTGGTGCGCCAATATTCAAAAGATGATATAAAATCGTATGTGGACTGGGATTTGAAAAACCATGCCGGAATACCGATAGCCGGAGGATTGTATCTCATCTATGTCAAAGTAGACGGTGTCGGTGAAAAAGTCGTCAAATGGTTTGGTTCGCTTCGTCCTATTGACCTGAACGCATTCTAATAATTAATATATTGGTAAATAATATAAAAGCACAACTATGAATAAGACTTTTAAAATATTTTTAGCAATGATCCTTGCCGGGTTGTTTATTCTGCCTTTTAAAAACGTTTCTGCCGGTAATGAGGATCGTGTTGGCGAATGTGGTTCCCAGGAATTACTTATCAACCCCTGGGCGAGGAGCTCAGGCTGGGGGGGCGTTGGCGTAGCCTGCTCAAGAGGTATTGAAGCCATGTTTACAAACATAGCGGGTATGGCATTCACACCGCGTACTGAGCTTGTTTTTGCACATACCATGTGGCTTAAAGGCTCCGGAGTGAGTATAAATACATTCGGGTTATCGCAAAAAGTTGGTGAAACAGGTGTCATAGGAATCGGATTCATGGCCATGAATTTTGGAGAAATTCCCATCACCACTGTTGATCTTCCCGAAGGCGGATCCGGTACGTTCAGCCCTTCACTGCTGAATATCAATATTTCATATGCAAAGATGTTTTCTAATAGTATTTATGGAGGAGTTAATATCAAGATCATTTCGCAGAAAATTTCAAACCTTTCGGCACAGGGTTTTGCTATTGATGCTGGTATACAATATATAACCGGTGAAAAAGAAAATATTATGTTCGGAATCGCTCTGAAAAATGTGGGCGGAAAAATGAGATATAACGGTGACGGGCTATCTATCAGGGGTGATGTAACCGGCGCTGCCACAGAGCTTACAGTAGAACAGCGTTCTGCCGAATATGAACTTCCGACAACCTTAAATATCGGCGCCGCTTATGATTTTATCATCAATGATCAGCACAGGATCACCCTCGCCGGCACTTTTATTTCCAATTCGTTTGGCAAAGACCAGTACATTGTAGGTCTTGAATACAAAATGATGGATTATATGTATCTGCGGGGCGGTTATACTATGGAAAAAGGCACCTTCAAAAAAGCTGAAAGAACCAATGCCCTTACCGGGCCTCATGCCGGAATTACTGTTCAGGTACCTGTAAATAAAAAGAAAGGATCAACCATTGGCGTCGATTACTCGTACAGAGCTACAAATCCTTTCCAGGGTGTCCACTCGATAGGAGCACGTATTAATCTGTAGTATTTTTTATTAATTTTGACAAAGAGTCTCATTGCTATGGGATTCTTTGTTATTTTATAAACTTAAACATATAGTCATGTCAAAGTATTATACTTTAGAAGGATTAAACAAATTAAAGGAAGAACTTCAACAGCTGATCACCGTAGAACGAAAAAAAATCTCTCAGCAAATTGCCGAAGCCAGAGATAAAGGCGACCTGTCGGAAAATGCCGAATATGATGCCGCCAAAGATGCCCAGGGTATGCTTGAAATGAAAATTTCAAAATTACAGAATCTGATAAGGGAGGCAAAAATAATTGATGAGTCCCAGCTTGACATGTCAAAAGTACTTATACTTTCCACCGTAGAACTGAAAAATATTACCACCGGCGCTGTAATAAGCTATACACTTGTTCCTGAAAGCGAAGCCGACCTAAAAATGGGAAAAATTTCGGTGAATTCGCCGATTGCCAAAGGGCTGCTCGGTAAAAAAGCCGGCGACAAAGCAGACATACAGGTTCCGGCGGGTATCCTGAAATTTGAAATCATTAAAATCACCTATTAATATTCTGATTATGGCCAGTATATTCACAAAAATTGTCGCCGGCGACATCCCCTGTTATAAAATTGCCGAAGACTCACGTTTTCTAGCATTTCTGGATATTAATCCGCTGGCACAGGGGCATACGCTGGTTATTCCGAAACAGGAAACAGATTACCTTTTTGATCTGGATGATGAACTATATAAAGACCTTTTTCTATTTTCAAAAAAAATCGCCGGCGCCATCAAAAAATCTGTCCCATGCATAAAAGTAGGTCTTGCAGTTGTAGGGCTTGAAGTGGCCCACGCTCATATTCATCTCATTCCACTGAATGGCATATATGATATTGATTTCAAAAAACCAAAACTGAATTTTTCAAAAGAAGAATTTGAACAGATCGCAAACAAAATCAAGCAGGCCTTACCGGTTTGATCCTTTTTTAGTATGCATGTATTCTGATATCTTTACAAGTTCCTCATACCAAGACTTTCCGAATTTTCTCACCAAGGGCGCTTTTAGAAATTCGTACATATAAATACCTTCTTTTTCCCCTTTTTCAAGCGCCGGTTTACAAATATGCCATTCATGATAATTTACAGCAAAAAAATCCTTGTAATCAATAATGCGTAAGGGATATAAATGACAGGATATCGGTTTCTGAAAACGGGTTTTTCTTTTCTTATAAGCAATCTCGATGGCACAGTATGCAACATCATTTTTATAAACCAGAAAAGCACATTCCCTGCCGTTGACCAGCGGGGTGACCTTTTTTCCTTCCACATCAAAAACATATATGCCATGTTTTTCAATAGCTGCAATACCATCAGGTGTCATCACCCTGTAAATTTCATTTATTGATGAAGAAATAATTTCTATCTCTTCTTCTTCCAGCGGCGCCCCCGCATCCCCTTCGACACAACAGGCACCCTTACATATGTGGCAATCACAACAGAACATACATTCTGCAAGCTCATCAGCAATCAGTGAATTTTCAATTATTAACATAGATTTATACAGAGGCCAAAATTAAAAAAAATCACCCTGCCGGTTCATCGTTTTGATATATTTGTATAAAAAAAGATGATTGTTTACCCAAACTGTAAAATCAATCTTGGGCTCAATGTAATTTCAAGGCGCCCCGACGGGTTTCATGATATCGAAAGTGTTTTTTATCCTGTTCCCTGGTGTGATATTCTTGAAATAATCCCTTCTGCCAAGGGCATTTTTACATTTAACGGTATTAATATAAACTGTCCGACCGAAAAAAACCTTTGTTACAAGGCTTATCAACTTGTTAAAAAACAATACCATATACCTGACATCAATGTTTATCTGTACAAAAGGATTCCTTTTGGCGCCGGACTTGGCGGGGGGTCATCTGATGGAGCTTTTACCCTGACATTGCTGAATGAACTGTTTTCATTGAACATGAATGAAACAACACTCCTGGAAATGGCATCTGCACTGGGAAGCGACTGTACATTCTTTCATCAGAACAGCCCATGCTTTGTCACCGGGAGGGGTACTATCCTTCAACCGCTTACTATTTCCTTAAAAGGATACCATATTGTTATAATAAAACCGGATTTTGCTATTTCTACGCAAGAGGCCTACCGGATGATAAGCCCTCAGAAGCCATCAATGTCCGTCAGGGATATAATGGATTTCCCTGTATCCGACTGGAATAAAATGCTGATGAATGATTTTGAAACTCCTGTCTTTGCGAAATACCCTCAAATTGGCCAGATAAAGGAAATACTATATCAAAAAGGGGCAGTTTATTCCTCCATGTCGGGCAGTGGTTCGGCTGTTTACGGGTTATTCAGAAAAGAGCCCGAAATCGGAAATAATTTTCAGGATTGTATCACGTGGAAGGGCTGCCTCCTATAGATCATTTGGGCGCTTTGCGCACCATGTAAAAGGCAATCACGGCAAATAATAAATTGGGCAGCCAGGCAGCTGCAGCCGGAGGCAAACTACTGTACGTTGAAAAAGTCTCGGTTATCCGCATAAAAAATATATAGGTAAACGTCAGTGCGAGGCCAATGGCAATATGTATTCCGACGCCTCCCCTTACCTTCCGGCTGGACACCGAAACACCGATCAGTGTTAAAATGAATGTGGAAAAAGGAAAAGCCAGTCGTTTGTGTTTTTCCATTTCATAAAACCTGATATTATCCGAACCTTTAAGTCGCTCATCTTTTATAAACTTTCGTAACTGAGTGAAGTTCATTACATCGAGATTATCGAGTTTTTTATGAAAATCGGCCGGGGTAAGATTTATTGCCGTGTCCTTTCGGATACCTGTAATCAGTTTTTCCTGTAATCCGCTGAACAAATGAATACTGTAATTGTTTATGGTCCATTTTTGCGTTGTGCTGTCCCAAACAATACTATTTGCATTCATCTTATAATACAAAACACCATCTTTAAAATGTTCTATGGTAAAACGGGTACCCCTGTTATCGTCTACATTATAGCTTTCGACATAAACAAATGCGCCCGGCGCTATTTGCATATGAATATTCCTGTTATCGTTATAATATTTGTTTTTTATATAGGCATATTTAAAATTCCAAAGGTTAATATTCGTATAAGGAATAAGAAAATTTGCCAGATAAAACGACATGACCGTCAGTAGGAAGGCTGTGACCATATATGGCCTCAACATCCTGGTAAAACTCACACCGCTGCTCAAAATGGAAATGATCTCGGAATGTGTAGCCATTTTGGAAGTAAAATAGATCACTGCGATAAAAGTGAACAGTGGGCTGAAAAGATTTACAAAGTATGGGATAAAATTCAGATAGTAGTCAAAAATTATTTCGTTGAGCGGTGCCTCGCTGGTGATAAGGTCGTCAATATTTTCAGAGATATCAAAAATAACTACAATGATAATTATCAGCGAAATAGCCAGAAAAAAAGTTCCTAAAAACTTTTTCATTATGTAAATATCCAGCTTGTTCATCATTGCTCTTATACTGGTTTAAATCCGATCATGGCCGCTATGGCATTGCACAAGCCCAAAAAATACATGTACCATTGCGCAATGCGTTATTAAAACCATCGATTATTTAGACATTTGGTAAGTGAATTATGCTATCGGCCTATCTTACTGATTACGCAAATTTACTATATTTCGTATTTTAACTAAAAAAAAACCTGCCCGTAATGAGCAGGTTTTTATAGAACTCTGTATGTTAATCTTCGTCTTTTTCCTGTTCTTCATAAGCTTTAAGGAGCTGTGTCTGGATTTCGCCGGGCACCTGAACATATTCAGCGAACTTCATTCCATAGGTCGCCCGTCCGCTGGTAATTGAACTCAGGGCGGTAGAATACCGGTTCATTTCAGCCAGTGGCACCTTAGCGAGAATTTTCTGATAACTGCCTTCATGGTCCATACCCATGATAACAGCTCTTCTGCCCTGCAGATCGGTCATTACATCACCCATTTTATCTTCGGGAAGTATCACCTCCACGTCATAAATCGGTTCAAGAATCTTAGGACCAGCATTTTTAAAAGCTTCTTTAAACGCATTACGTCCAGCCAGTTTAAAAGAAATTTCATTAGAGTCCACAGGGTGCATTTTACCGTCATAGATATATACAGCGATATCGCGTGCATAGGATCCGGTGAGCGGACCTTCTTCCATTTTTTCCATGACACCTTTGAGGATAGCCGGCATAAAACGTGAATCAATAGCGCCACCGACAATACAATTATGGAAAATAAGTTTGCCGCCCCAGCTTAATTCGTGATCTTCCCTGCCACGTATCGGAAACTCAGTAGGATCAGGCATATTATCAGAAAAGGGTTGTATCAGCATATGAACCTCTCCGAACTGTCCTGCACCTCCGGATTGCTTTTTATGACGATAAACCGCTTTAGCCTGTTTGGTTATGGTTTCACGGTAGGGTATTCTGGGAGGAAGAAACTCAATTTCTATCTTATTTATTTTTTCTATTTGCCACTTAGCAATAGCCAGGTGCAGTTCGCCCTGTCCGTGAACGATCAGCTGCCTGAGTTCTTTGGAGTATTCGGGTATAAGCGTCGGGTCAATGCGTTTCATATCATTGAGAATGCTGCCCAGTTTTTCATCATCAGCGGTGTTTACCGCTTTGACCGCCACACGATACTTTGGATTGGGCAATTCGATAGGCGTCAGTTGGAATTCTGAATTTTTTGAAAGTACAAGTGTATTATTGGTAGAAGTATTTTTTAATTTAATCGTTGCAGCAATATCTCCGGCTACTGCTTTTGCAATTTTCTCACGGTTTTTTCCTGCGCAGATATATACCTGCGACACCCGTTCCTTAGTGCCGTTATTAGCATTTATCATATCCAGTGCTTCGGAAACTTCGCCTGAAAGAACCTTAAAATAAGATACTTCGCCGATATGGGTTTCAATAGAAGTTTTAAATACGAAGGCAGATGCCTGATCGGCAACATTACATGGAACAAATTTCCCTTCGGTATTTTTCGGGCAAACCACTTCATTTGGAGAAGGTGTGGAGTTGGCAATAAACTCGAGTACGCGTCCCACGCCCATATTGAGTTTGGAAGAGGTGCACAATACCGGGAACAGGTTGCGTTCCATAATTCCGAGTTTTAGTCCATTGTATAATTCTTCTTCAGTAAGTGTGCCCTTGTCAAAGAATGTTTCCATCAATTTTTCATCACTTTCTGCAGCAGCTTCGATCAGGGCTGCATGCAATGCTTCGGCTTTTTCTTTTTCTGCAGCGGGTATATCTGATATCTCAGCTTTGCCTTCCTTGTTATATTTGTACATCTTCATTTTCAGTACATCAATGATCGAATCGAAACCGATGCCAGAATGAAGGGGATACTGAACAATGGTAACTTTATTTCCAAAATTATTTTTCAGTTGCCGTATGTTTTCGTCAAAGTTGGCTTTTTCGTGTTCGAGCTGATTAATCACAAAAAGCACAGGAACCTGCAGACGGGCAGCATGACGCCAGGTTATTTCGGTACCTACTTCAACGCCATTTTGCGCATTAATGACCATAACTGCTGTTTCGCATACTTTCAGCGCAGCGAGAACTTCTCCGATAAAATCATCAAATCCCGGATTGTCAATAATATTTATTTTTTTGTCAGCATATTCTGTATACATAACTGTTGAAAACACAGAATTCTGACGTTCAAGTTCTATTTCACGATAATCGGAAGTAGTATTTTTATCTTCCACAAAGCCTCTTCTTTTGATAACTCCGCCTTCGAACAGCATACATTCGGACAGGGTGGTTTTTCCGGATTTGGAACCGCCGATCAAAGCAATGTTCTTAATTTCGTTTGTCTGATATACCTTCATTTTTGTAATTAATTATTAATGGATTAAACTATTTTTCTTAAAAGGTGTGCAAAGTTATTAATAATTATGAAAAAAACCTGTATTCAGGAATTAATACTTGAATTTGATTAAAAAAAATATTGGCAAAATCATAATTTGATGCGCTGGAAAAAAAATACGAGCTTTGGCACATGGCAAAAATAAGTACAACAAGCACAAGTATCGAGAAACACATTCTTGAACTTTTAATAGCGGAAGAAGTTTTAGGATGTTTTGAATTGAATTAATTTCAAACTGTTACCGTTGTTTAATCAAAATCAGGCCAGGACAAATTTTGATTTATGCTTATGATGTTAGTGTAGGAATTTGGGTTAAAAGTGCAAATGAAATTTGGATCTATTATAAATAATGTATCTATATAACACGAAATAAAAGTCAGAATATTCAATTATATGTTGTTTCTTTTATTGTACTTTTTGTATTGAAACAAAAAGTACCAATCCGCCAGCTGGCGGACAAGAAAATATATATCGAACCCTGTCTGCCGCCAGGCAGGCTCCGCACAGGCCACTCCCTGACACCGACATATTTTCTTGCCAGCGCACTTTGTTTCTGCGAAACAATTCGGCTTTTTCGGGACAGGTTAGCCGATATTTGGCGCGCGGGCAATTCTTGGCGTGCGAGCCGGCGGTGCCGTGAATCAGAAAACATTTGAAAATCTGCAAAGGCCCCGCTACAGGCGGGGTTTCCTGACCAGCTATGCTGCGTCAGGACTACTTTGCATAGATTTTCAATGTTTTCTGAGAGCGGGCTGAAGCATTCGCCAGGAGGTCCTTTCCTGCCTGCCAAAGTGTTCGTCACGCAGGCAGGTTTGATTACTTTTTTGCCTGCCCCGCCAAAGGCGTGGGGACATGCAAAAAAGTAATACAGAAAAGTAATATTGTTACAAGAATCTATTCGGATTTTATTTATCAGCACCTCAAAAAAAGAAATTGCCAAAATATTTGCAGAAAGGGAATTTTTGCAGTCCTTATTTTCTGGATAAGGGCAATAATTCTTTTATTTCAGCCCAGATGGATTGGTCCATTTTAGCACCTATCACTTCAATAACTTTGCCGGCCAGCAGCGAACCGATTTCGCCACACTTTTCCAGGGGCAGATCATTGGCAAGACCATAAATAAATCCAGCCGCATAGGCATCTCCGGCGCCTGTGGTATCTATGCACTTTGATTCTCTGGGCTCAATACGATACAGGTTGTTACCCTGTTTCACGAGGGAACCTTTATGGCCGACTTTTACGACAGCAATCCCACAAATACCGGCAAGCACATCGAGGGCTTTTTCAGGTTCAAGACCGGTAAAGGCTTTAGCTTCTTCTTCGTTGGCGAACACAATATCTACATAATCAGACATGACCTTTTTCAGAAAATCAAGATTTTGCTCAACCACATTATAACTCGCCAGATCAAGGCAAATCTTACAAGGATGCTGATTGGCAAATTCCAGGATTTTTTCAACAAGTTTGTGATTTTGAACAAGATAACCTTCTATATATAAATAATCAAATTGCAGGAACATTTCGGTGGAAAGATCTTCATGAGAAAGTTCAACGGAGGCTCCCAGGTAGGTGGCGAAAGTACGTTCAGAATCAGGACTGATAAGTGCGATGGCGCGTCCTGTATCAGATAATCCGGTGAGCAATAAAGGGTCTATTCCGTTATTACGCATATCATCGGAAAAAAACTTTCCATAAACATCATCACCGGTTTTTCCGATAAAGGTTGTCGGCGTTCCGAGGTTGGCAAGTCCATGAATGGTATTTGCCGCTGAACCTCCAGAAGATATTTCTCTTTTGAATTGTTCTGATAATTTTAATATTTCAGATGACAGATCTGAGTCCACAAGCTGCATACTGCCTTTCTGAATCTCGAGCTGTGTAAGAAATTTATCCGAATCAAGGATAGTCATAATATCTACAAGTGCATTACCAATACCTAATACTTTTTTCATAAAATTCATTTTTCCGGATACAAAAGTAATAAAAAAAACCGGTTTCGTGACAGAGAAAATCCCTGCTTAACGATAGTCTTGAGCTAATAGCAGAACTGTTTTATGGTATCATAAGCCTCTTTCATACCTAATTCTCCGGCTTTGCTCAGATCCAGGCAGCCAGCAGCTCTTTGTCCCGAAAATATTTTTGCCAATCCCCTGGAATAATAGGCTTTTGAACTATTTTTGTTAAATTCCAGAACCATAGTATAGTCTTCAATAGCGCTTGTATAGTCCCGTATTTTACTTCTTGAGTCGCCCCGGTAAAAATAAAAATCTACATTATTGGGATTATTCTTAATAGCTTCACTGAAATCAGCAATTGCGCCATGGTAATCCTGGAGGAGATCTTTGGCAACCCCGCGGCGGAAATAAGCTTCCGAATACATATTTTTCACCTTGATCACTTCGGTAAAATCAGCTATTGCACCAATATAATCCTGTGTTTTGATTTTGGCATCCCCCCTTTTAAAATAAGCATTGGTAAACCCAGGCGATTTATCGATCACTTGTGTGTAATCGGCTATTGAACCCATATAATCCAAGAGTTCGTCCCGGGCTAATCCCCTGAAATAATATGCCCTTGCATAGTTTGGTTTGATCTCAATAGCTTTGGTAAAATCATTGATAGCCTCAGCATATTCTTTTTTCTTATACTTATCATTTCCGGTTTTACAAAAATCTTTGGCTGATTGCCCCAAACTGCTAACAGACATAAAAATGAAGCCGGATAACAAAAAAGTTATAAAAACGGTTATTTTCTTCATTTTTTCAGAAGGTTCCTAACCATTCTATGAGCCGGTAAAATGTTTACCGCATCATTAATGGTTTATTTTCATACAAAATAACAAAATAAAAACAATTAATGCAAGTATCAATGTAAAACCTTAAAAAGAAATAGCTGCATATTCTTTACAGCAAGCCATGTATTTTAACCTGAGCAATTTAAAAAGATCAAGATAATACTTCTCTGTGGCTTTCTTTGAAAAGCCCTGTGGTTTCTTACGTTCTTATTATAACACAGTTACACAGTTATACAGAGAAAAATTTGCATATGCAGCATCCAACTTGCTATATATTCTTTATACAGCCAGGCATAAAATGATTATTTTTACCAAAAAAAACAGAGCACTCAATGTTAATGGATATTTTTTATAAATAATTAAATATGAAAACTTTAGATTCTGTATTTCCTGATAAAAAGAATATTCCGGCTCCTTTTCTTCTGCCGTCACCTGTGGAACAGAAAGAATATCTTATCAATGGAGAAATCCGTCATTGGAAGGGAGAAGTTCAGCCCGTATATTCACCGGTATTCACCGGAGATGATCTGGCAAATCCTGTATATATAGGACATTATCCATTAATGGACAAGGCGGAATCATTAAAAGCCCTGGATGCAGCCGTAAAAGCCTATGATTGCGGCAGGGGTTTATGGCCGACCATGACGGTTGAAAAAAGAATTGACTGTGTAAAGAACTTTATTCTTCTCATGAAAGAACAACGTGAAACCATTATACGGCTGCTGATGTGGGAGATCGGGAAAAGTCTTAAAGACTCGGAAAAAGAGTTTGACCGGACGGTGGATTACATTAATGACACCATCGAATCATTGAAAAATTTAGACCGGGATTCCTCGCGGTTTGTAATTTCCCAGAATATTATCGGACAAATACGAAGGTCTCCCCTTGGTGTTGTTCTATGCATGGGCCCGTTTAATTATCCGCTGAATGAAACGTTCACCACGCTGATACCTGCCCTGATCATGGGCAATACTATAATTTTCAAACCGCCCAAACTGGGTGTGTTACTGCATAATCCTTTGCTTTCTGCTTTCAAAGAGGCTTTTCCTGCCGGTGTGGTCAATACAGTATATGGCGAAGGACAGGTTGTGATAGGCCCGCTGATGGAATCGGGAAAAATTGATGTTTTAGCTTTTATTGGCTCAAGCCGTGTGGCTGATATTTTGAAAAAGCAACACCCGAAACCGCACCGCCTGAAAAGTGTTCTGGGTCTTGACGCCAAAAATCCGGGCATCGTATTGCATGATGCGGATATTAATGAAACGGTCAAAGAGTGTATTACAGGAGCCTTATCATTTAACGGTCAAAGGTGTACGGCATTAAAAATTATTTTTGTCCATGAGGACATTATTGAATCTTTTCTGGAAAAACTATCAGCTGAATTAGAAAATCTTAAAACCGGTATGCCGTGGGATGAAGGGGTCCATATTACACCGCTGGCTGAACCGGGCAAAACAGAATACCTTACAGAACTTATCAACGACGCCTTGCAACATGGAGCCAAAATCGTAAATCCATCGGGAGGAATTTTCAACAGATCATGTTTTTTACCGGCCATATTATATAATATAAATGAAAATATGCGGGTTTACAGCGAAGAACAGTTCGGCCCTTTGATCCCGGTAATAAGCTACCATAATATCGAAGAACCTTTGAACTATATCATTAACTCAAATTATGGCCAACAGGCCAGCATCTTCGGAAATGATACCGGTCAGATAGCAAGTTTAATTGACACTCTGGTCAACCAGGTTTCGAGGATCAACCTGAACTCACAATGTCAGCGCGGCCCCGACACCTTTCCATTTACGGGAAGAAAAGATTCGGCTGAAGGCACCTTGTCGGTTTCTGATGCGTTAAGGGTTTTTTCGATCAGGACATTATTTGCAGCAAAAGACATCGATGCAAATAAAAGTATTATCAGGAAAATCATCAAAGATGATAAATCTAATTTTCTTACTACCGATTTTATTCTATAGAGGAAGCTTATTATCCGGGAAAAATGTTGTGTATCCAAAAGCACACTGCACTTACTGATTATGGATTTTTTATCACTTTGAGTCGGTTTGCCGGCATGTTTTTCCAAAGTATTTAAAACAAAAGAAGACGGTGTTGATATTCTGTTAATACATTTTTGGCCCAACATTTGTTTAAACGCTTCAAACAAATTAATTTCGCATCCCAAATTGAACATATCGAACATAATCATATGGATAAATTCGAGATTTTAGACAAGAAGTGGCTTAAAATCACTCAGTGTGAAAAAAAAACATGTTTCATGAAATTAGAGGATATCAATTTCCTGAGACTTAAATATGACTCAAAAAAGTATAAAGACAAATTACATATCATCACTATTTCTTGTCCCTCAGGCGAATTTGACCTTATTTATAACCCGGATGATAATAATTCATGCGGGAAGGATTTTGAAAAAATTAAAAGCATTTTAGGTATTCCAAACTAAGAAACTGTTTTGATTTTATGTCACATAAGATTTATGATGGATTTTTTAGCGAAACGAGGCAGATTTTGCTGACATAGTTTATCCGATGTCGAAAAATCTAACGAAGTTGCAGCAAAAAAGACGCATAAAGATATGAAAGGATAAAATCAAAACAATTTCTAAGTCCGCTGGTTGTTTTGACAACATTTTATTTTGTTGTTGCACAAAAAACCGGCTTTTCTATTTTTCAGATAACATTACCTGTCAACATTTACCTTTTGGTATAAAAGGGAACAAAAAAGAAACCCAACCGGTTTTGTCTCATTCAATAATGAACAAAATCCTGTAATTCTGATATCAATTTCACCTTTCAAGCTCTTCCAACACATTTACAATTGGAAAAATAAAATAGTCAAAAATCTTCTTACTATGCATTTTTTTTATAAATTGCACACTCAAAAACAAGGTAATGAAAAAAATCATTTTGGGTTTATTTATATGTTCCGGTATACTTGCGTTGAGCAGCTGTGAAAAGAAAACCGGCGGATGCACTAACCAGGCGGCTCTGAATTATAATGCAGACGCCAATGAAAACGACGGTTCCTGTATCGAAATTGGTTCTGATTACCAGGGCGGCATCCTTGCGTATATTTTACAGCCGGGCGACCCCGGATACGATGCCAGTGTAAAACACGGATTAATAGCTGATACCTTATGTCATTTTTCGCTTATTGAATGGGGATGTGCGGGAACAGCAACAGGCGCTACCTCAACCGCAATTGGAGCCGGCAAGGCCAATACCATCGCTATTGTGAACGGATGTGCGGAATCCGGTGCCGCCTATGTGTGCGACACCCTGGTTTCGGGAGGTTACGACGACTGGTTCCTGCCCAGCCGCGACGAACTGGAAAAATTATATTTATCGAAAGACCTTTTAGGTGGCTTTGCCAGCGACCGCTACTGGAGCAGTTCCGAAAGCAATGCACACGAAGCCTGGTCGCACGACTTTGGCAACGACAGCATCAAGGAAAATCATAAATACCATCCGTATTATGTAAGGGCGGTAAGGTCGTTCTGATTACTTTCATATCAATAACTTTAAATCCTTTTGAAATCATATTTTTTATCATTTTTTCAGGTTCTTTAAATTCGGATTTTATTGAAAATAAAAAGTTTATTAACACCGATTCGGTTAAAAGGATATTGATCATTTTACTGATGAATATCGCAACGTGCAAATTTTAAATAATAAGAAGAATACAAATAATATCCTAACTTTAAATAGAGTTTGTCCATAATGTCCGACTTCATCGTTATTCTTGTTTTGAAAACAGTCATTTGCAAAAGCAAACTCCTTGATTTGCAAAACTTCGAAAGCCCGCCTGAATGACGCAGTCGGGCAGGCCTCGAATTCGAACATTCTGGTTCAAACTCTGACTTTATGGACAGACTTTAAATAAGGAGGTTAATCATGTGTACTTCAATTAAACTAAAAAATAAAACCGAAACAGTTTTGGCCCAGAACTTCGATTTTTATTACGGGCATGGGCTTATCATTACAAATAAACGTAACATTGCAAAAGTAGCCATGTGCGATGACCTTACCGAAGAAAATATGTACTCGGACAGGAACAGCGGGGCAAAATGGGTGTCAAAATACGGAAGCGTAACTTTTAATCAATTCGGACGGGAACTTCCGACCTGCGGCATCAATGAAGCAGGATTGTCTGTTGTTTCCATGTGGCACGACACTGACCAAAAGATCAATATTGCCGGTGAAAAAAATCTGATTTCAGAATTGCAATGGATACAGATGCAATTAGATAAGTTTTCCTCAATCCAGGAAGTTAAAGAAGGCATGGAAAATTATTCATTTTCGGTATCCATACATCCAATGCATTATCATTTATCTGACAAAACCGGCGAATCTGCAATTTTTGAACTGGAAAACGGAAAACTGCAAATTTTTCAAAACAAGGATATAGTTGCCTGTGGTAATGCAGGAATTACGCAGTCTCTGGAGTATTCCCAAAAACACTGCATCCAAAAACCTGCTGATATAAAAATAGTTGATCCTATTCTGGACCGGGCATCAAAAGCCATCGCGCTGACAAAAGAATTCAACAGCACAGATTCTTCCGCTGATATCAGGTCACAAGCCTTCAAAATTCTTGATTTGGTAAGTTTACAGCTTGGATTTAAAACGCTTTTCCGGTGGATCGGCAAAGGAATCCCTCCTTCCCAGACATTTCTGCAGATAGTATTTGATATCTCAGGGATGAAGTTGTTTTTCAGATCAACAAAAAAGAAATATTCTCAGATCAAATCAATAGACATCTGTGATATTGATTTTTCACCATTGAAACCAGTTATGGTATATGATATTGAGCAATCCGAAACGGGGAATATCACTGATCGTATGACTACCTATTCCCGTGAGATAAATCAGAGAATCGTTGAAAAGAGTTTTAAACCTGTCCGTAAGATTTTTCCACCGGAAGAACAGAAAGAACTTACCCGGTACCCTGAACTATTAAGCATTGTTGAAGATTAACATTTGTTGTACGGCGATTTTTGCAAAACACAACAAAGCAAACATCTCCAGAAACATATAACAGGTTTTTTACACGATTGCCTTATATTCATATGCCGGTTTGCAATCATCTCGATTTTATTTGTCTGCATTATCAGCCAGGAAGATCAGAATCATTTAGTATGATACGTTCTCAGGCAGAATCCGCAGCCGTCATAACCGGCATTAAGGCCATCCTGAAGTTTTTCAAAATGCACCTTATGTTTATGGCTCATCCTGTCAACCCACTGGCAGCGGCAATCATGCAACTCACCGGTGTTCCAGTTTCCGATATAATAATTCCCTGCTTCGGCCACACTGCGGTAAACAGGCATTTCAGGATCCCCGAAGACATGCGTGTTAAAACAGTACCATATCCGGTAAATCCTTTCCAGACCGGTTATTCCCTGCAACAGATCAAGCCGCGAGTCATTCAGTTCGCCCAGGTGCCGGGTTGACAGCAGTCTTATAAAGAATTCTTCACGGTACAAACTCCCAAGCCCGATCCAACTGAAGCGAGTATTGCCGATGTAGGCCACCGCACCCCCATCAGTTTTATTGGTGGCGACTTCTGCAACGCAATCACCGGCATCCATCTGGCCGGTAAGACATGAATCGGCATAGAGTATGAAGGTTTCACTGCCATTGGTCAGGCTGTTCACCAGGGCAGGAGAAAAATAGGCACATCCGCCCGAGTTGCCATGTCCGGTCAGGCTGACAAAATGAGGTCCGCGGTTGAGAGCATCCTTCAGGTTGGCCTCCGTCAGGTGTCTGAGCCAGGTTTCACTTACTTCTGCAGGAATCATATCCGCCTCATCAGTATAAAGCCTTTCGATAGTAGTGATCCCGGGGTAATACTGTTGAATCTTATCCCTTAATGATTCCTGTTCGGTGATGGAGCTGTCAAGCCCCGACCGGTCAATGGCATAGTACATCGGATTCAGCACACTGGTATTCCCGTTCCACACCACAATATAAGGAGTGGGAACCGGACATTCAAAATGAATCCAAAAAAAATCCCATGTCCAGACACTTGGGGTCAGGTCGTTGAAGTTTTTGGCATAGTACCATCCGGGGTTGTTGTGTTTTGCATCTGATCTGTAATTCAGCCTGAGATAATAGTGATCGTCGAAGAAGCATATCAGCTGGTCTCCGACATCCGGAGGCAGGATGTCGCAACGTAACAGCGAGTATTCTCCCGAAGGGGTATATTGTTTATTCGCAGGAGGAACAGCATTGGTGGTATCGTGCGGAATACGGACAAAAGGACTCCATGTGGCCGCTGCAAATAACATCGCCCTGAATCGGTCATAGTCCGAATCAGGACGCGGTAAGGCTCCCCAGTTTTCATATTCCTTTACTTTTTTTACAAAAGCCTCCGCTTCAGTCACCGATTCCACCGAAGCTCTTCCGATTGTTACATCAGCGTGAAATTCTACATGGTCAAAAATCGTTGTTTCGTTGTGTTGTCCGTAAAGTCCATTGTTCAGATGATCCCAGTCGTGCTTGCCGGCCACCGAATACCCTGATCCGTAAAGACTTGCATAATAGAGGTCGGTAGGGATCATATTCATATTGGTGTACCAGACCATTTTTGCATTCGCTGTAGCGGCAGGACCATTTACCCTCACCCACTCCGTAACTGTGGCGCTCCGCGTTGCAAAAGTCTTGCTGGTGGTATGATACCAACCGGGAGTTGTCGCATTAGAGCTGCCAGCGCTGTCGTAAGGGATCACGGCTCCGGTATCATAATTGGAAAGTATGTGCGTGATTTGTCCAAAGTCACCGGTATCGATATGCATACCAAGGAAGGTTCCTTTCCATTCGGATTTATTCTTTTCATCCAGGTTACCGGATTCGATTCTTCCCCAGGCCGAGCATGCGGCCTGCCGGACCGGGATGATGCTTACGTCGCCGCCCAGAAGCACAAATTCGACACCGCGGGACATGCAGAACCACTTGAGGAAATTTCGTATCACTTCCTGAAGGTCTCTTGCGCCGGTTTTGAAATCTCCATATTGGCCATTGACAATGTTTTTCACTTGTGCCACATAGGTACGCAACCCCCGTGATTTTTTCCAGTTGGCCAGTTTTTGAAATTCGGCTGTAATATTTCCTGCCGTAGCCGTGGTTTGAATAGTAACAGCATCCCATTTATTATCATCTGTAATGATAAGGTAATCACACTGATCGGGAGGCACAATTCCTTTAATTATGGTTTTTTCTTTTTTCCCGACAATTTTCAGTTCTGCTTTTTTAAGCATGTCGAGGTTTTTACGCAACACTTTCTCAACAGGCAGTTTGTTCATAACCATATCACTCAGGTACAGGTGTTGCCTGAGTAACTTTCTGGGGGTAGTGCGCTGCAGAACTTCTTTTGCTTTATTTGCTGTTGTCGCTGAAGGAGCTGATTCCACCGTAACCATAACCTCCTCAACCAGTTCCAGCAAGCCTTCTTTTGTCAGGCAGACAGGCCAGACATCAATCAGCACGACCGGTACAAGTCCTGTCATCTCCTCGCCGGCAAACCGGCAAACTTTATTTCTGAGTTTGAAAGCCTCCAGGTACTTGTCTTTGTGTGGCATCATGAAGGCGCGTTTGAAGTTTTTATGTGGCAGGTCGGCAGCAGGTCCTATAGCAGGTTTCTGAATGCAGGCGACCGGTTCTGGTAAGTGATTGAGCAGGACCGATGAAACAATTTTAGTTTGCAATTTTTTAAATGTATGACCCTGGGGAAGAGCTACACGCATGATTTTGTGAGGCAAGGCGGGCGCACCGGGTTCACCTCCGGTCCAGTAATCTTTCATACTTATCCGGATACCAAAGGGCGTCGGTGTGAGTATAACATCCCCCCTGTTGAAATGCAGGTTCTGAACATGGCTCGTATTGCCTGAATTTGATTTGCCACCCGTGTTAATTTTCTTTTTCATAATATGGGGTTTACATAAAACATAAAATCATTTTATCAAAGATAACTATTTCAGGATCAAATTGCAATAGCGCTTTAAAAATACTTACCAAGCCTCATCACTTTAAAACTCCAGGAGATGGAATAAAAGATTTTCTCACAAAAGGGGATTGAGGCCATGTGACAGAAGCATTATTAAAAACGGACACGAAGTGGTTATTGTTAATTGGCTAAAAAGGCTGTATTTACAGCAGAATAATATTGGTTAATAAATTGATTATCAGAATGTTAATTGAATAAAATATCATATCTTGTTGGCCAACAACCAATTAACCAAAATAAGATGCAAAATTATTCAGCCAACGTTACCGATAATCGGTGGCAAGTTATAGAAACTTTATTTAATGACAAAAGAAAACGAAAACATTCAAATAGAGAAATTTTTAATTCATTGCTCTACATTACAAAAACTGGCATTCAATGGCGTTTATTACCAAAGGATTTTCCCAAATGGCAATTGGTGTATTATTATTTCCGGTAATGGACAGCAGAAGGATTAATTGAAGAAATACATGATTGTTTATGTGAAAAAATTAGAGTTCAACATGGAAAAGAAAAAAGTCCAAGTATGAGTTTGTAAGATAGTCAAAGCGTTAAAACACATTCAATGACAACAGAAAAAGGATATGAAGGTAATAAAAAAATACAAGGCAGGAAACGACATGTTGTCACTGATACATTAGGTTTAATTATGGCTGTAGTAATTCAAAATGCTAATGTTCAAGACAGTAGTGGCGCAAAAGGAGTGATTGAGGAGCTAAGATACAAATATCCTCGTTGGGTAAAAAATTTTAGCAGACCAAGGATATCCTGGGGATTTGGGAGAGTGGGTACTTCGTTTTTTTGGCTGGACATTAGAAATTGTTTCTAAAGTTGTTGGTTTATCAGGGTTTAATGTTTTGCCAAAAAGGTGGATTGTTGAGAGAACATTCGTTTGGCTCGGTTTTCAAAGAAGACTAGTGCGTGATTATGAAGTCTTACCTGAGTGTAGCAGAGGTTTTGTTCATATTGCTATGATCAGATTGATGCTTAATAAAATTAATTTTTAATTTTTAAACAACCATTAAGTGGCTCCTTAATAAAAGCAATAACGATATGGCCGGCCTTTGTTATGCAAATTGTTAGGCAAATAAAAAAAGGGTTAAAACCAAAACGGCTGAAACCCTTGTCTTTTTTGCTCCCCAGCCAAGACTTGAACTTGGGACCCTCTGATTAACAGTCAGATGCTCTAACCAACTGAGCTACTGAGGAATTTTTTAAATTGGAGTGCAAAATTAACTATTTTTTCGAAACTGCAAAATATTTTTTAAATTAAAAATCAGAAATTTTATTTTGCTCAAGAAATCCTTCCGTAAGTCGCGATACAGGATAATTTTTCAGGTCATCAAGATCAATCTTAATCAACTCTGTACCCCCTATATCTTCAAATATCCTGATGTGTATAAATACAGCATTGATAAGCTGATGGCTCAATTTATGAGCATAAACCGGCGAAATACGAACAACCCGGTACTTTCCATTATTTAACAATGCCCTGAATTCACCGGAATCCAATAATTTCCCTGTAGCCAGTTTTTTTTCGGTTTCTATTAACGGAAACTGAAATAAATGCTTCCAGATATCATCGGATTTGCGCTTTATTATATATGTGTAAACTTTTCTTTTTGTTTTCAGTACCGGAACGATATAATGAAAATGCCGCACCTTAATCTTTATTTTCCTTGAAACGACAGGCAGTTCGGAAACCTTTCCCGTTTTAAAAGCTTTGCAGCCGGTTTTAAAAATACACGTACTACATTCCGGATTCTTTACCCGGCAATGCAGCGCTCCAAACTCCATGATCGCCTGGTTAAAATCTGCACTTCTCTTTTTGTCAAAAACCCCGGCTAATTTTTCAGTAATCAATTTCTCTCCGGCTGATGATTTAATATCTCGCGTTATACCGAAATACCGGCTTATCACCCTTTTGACATTTCCGTCCATCACCGGATACGGCAAATTATTGGCAAAAGACAATATTGCCGAAGCTGTGTATTTTCCAATTCCTTTTATCCCGGTCATTTCATCGTAGGACGATGGAAAAATACCATTATATCCAGTAACGATTTCCCTGGCTGCCAGGAGCATATTCCGGGCCCTTGAATAATAGCCAAGCCCCTGCCAGAGTTTCAGCAACTCATCTTCCCTGGCCGAAGCCAGAACGAAAATATCGGGAAACCGTTTCAGGAACCTTTCATAATAAGGCTTCCCATATTCAACACGGGTTTGTTGCAGTATGACTTCGGAAACCCAGATTTTATAAGAATCCTTTGTGTTCCGCCAGGGCAGATCGCGCTTATTTTTTTTGTACCAGCCTATGATCTTATCCGAAAAACTCATAATTATTCAACATCCGGGGCAAAAGTATTGATTAATAGCATAAAAAATTTTTTTAAAAGATAATATTTTTAAAAAAAACGTATATTTGCAGCCCGATTTGAAAATTTACCATTACAATAAAAACAAAAAATTAACGTATAAATTTATTTAATCATGACAAAAGCAGAAATCGTAACAGAAATTGCAAACAAAACAGGGATTGAAAAATTAACTGTTCAAACATCAGTCGAATCATTTATGGAAGTTGTTAAAGCCTCCATGTCGAAAGGCGAAAATGTTTATCTCAGAGGCTTTGGAAGTTTTATCGTAAAAAAACGCGCACAAAAAACCGGCAGAAATATTTCAAAAAACACAACCATCGTTATTCCTGCTCATAACATACCCGCATTCAAACCGGCAAAGGTTTTCTCAAATGCAGTTAAAAAAGGTGGAAAATAATTATTAATTAATAAAGATATGCCAAGCGGAAAAAAAAGAAAAAGACACAAGATGTCGACCCACAAGCGGAAAAAACGACTGAGAAAAAACAGGCATAAGAAGAAATAACCAGAATTTATTATGCACTGCCTTAAAATGTCATAATTTTAAGGCAGCTGTTTTTTTTTCTCTTACTATCCACTGCAATATTTCACTATTTATTATTTGATTTAAAGTATAAAAAATTTATTGACTTTGAACAGGGAACTTATTATAGATTCCGGCCCTTCCGAAGTTCTTATTGCCTTGCTTGAAAACAAAAAGCTGGTTGAGCTTCACAGGGAAAAAAACAGCAATACTTTTTCTGTCGGAGATATTTATCTGGGCAAAGTCAAAAGAATTGTACAGGGACTGAATGCGGCATTCATTGATATCGGGTATGAAAAAGACGCTTTTTTGCATTACCTTGACCTGGGCCCGCAGATCAATTCATTGACCAAATACACAAAAAGCGCTGTTCAGGGCAAAGCTACCCCCCTGATCAATGCTGAACTGCCTGCTGAAAAAAGCATCGAAAAAACCGGCAAGATATCACAGATCATTGCCGTCAACCAGGAGATTCCTGTGCAAATAGCCAAGGAACCCATTTCGAGCAAAGGCCCCCGCATTACGTCCGAAATTGCCATTGCCGGTCGATATCTGGTACTTGTTCCTTTTTCCGACAGGGTTTCCATTTCGCAGAAAATAAAAAGTAACGAAGACAGGAACCGCCTGAAACGGCTGGTAATGAGCATTAAACCAAAAAACTTCGGCATTATCATACGGACTGTCGCAGAGAATAAAAAAGTGGCCGAACTTATTGCCGACCTCGAAGACCTGATGAAAAAATGGGATTCTTTAGTGGCGCGGCTCGAAAATGCCAAAGCTCCGAAAAAAATCCTCAGTGAAATCGACCGTTCATCGGTGATATTACGTGATATCCTGAACGAAACCTTCAACTTTATCCATGTAAATGACGCTGCCATTTACGATGAACTCAGAAACTATATAAAAACTTTTGCCCCTGAAAAGGCCGACATCGTTAAATTTTACAAAGGTAAAGATCCCGTTTTTGAACATTTCGGCATCGACAAACAGATTCGAAATGCTTTTGGCAAAAAAGTCTACCTCAAAAACGGAGCCTACCTGATCATTGAACACACCGAAGCCATGCACGTGATCGATGTGAACAGCGGACACCGCAGCAATACCGACAACAACCAGGAAGCCAACGCCATGGAGGTCAATATGGATGCTGCCGCAGAAATTGCCCGTCAACTTCGCCTGCGCGATATGGGAGGTATCATCAGCATTGATTTTATTGATCTGCATGTGGCTGCAAACCGCCGTGCCCTCTACGAAAAAATGAGTGCGGAAATGGAGGCCGATCATTCCAAGCATACCGTGTTGCCTCCCAGTAAGTTCGGTGTAGTACAGATCACCCGCCAGCGTGTGCGGCCCGAAACTAACGTAAAGATCCTTGAACAATGCCCTTTTTGCGAAGGTTCCGGTGAAATAAAAGCCAGCATCTCGCTTATAGATGATATTGAAAACCGCATCATCTATCTGCTTAAAGAACAGAACGAAAGAAAGATCAGCCTCCTGGTGCATCCCTACATGCACGCCTACCTGACCAAAGGATTGTTCTCCAGGCATATAAAATGGTTTTTTAAATTCGGGCAATGGATAAAACTGGATTATTCCAATAATTACCATTTCTTAGAATACCGTTTTTTCAGCAAAACCGGTGAAGAAATAAAACTCTGAGTTTTTTCCTTTAATTTCTTTTTTTCTTACTTTTGAGATTGATTTTCAAAAGCTATCTATTTTTATTATTAACCTTAATTTGAATTTATATGAAAAAAGTTTTTCTGTTATTATGTATTCCTCTGGCATTAGCCTTTACACAATGCAACAGGGGCGATAAAATAAAAACCACAAAACAAATGGGCTCAATTAATCAAACCGTTATCGATTCGACCGTCAACAATCTCATTGCCCAATATGGCGACAAAGAAAAAGAGCGCATCACCAAAGGTGTGACCCAGGCAGCTTCTTTATGGACAAAAACAGACGGCACCAACAAAGATTTTCAGGAATTCTGCATGGAAAATTTTGCCGGTGACACGGCCACGCTGAACTCTTTGTTCGACCGTTTACAGACTAACTTTGAAGTGATTTTCGGAAATTTCAACCGTATCAGTCTTGATCTTAAGCGTCCGCTGCACATCGATGATGGCGAGATGATCCCTGTGGATGACCTCTTCGGGGCATACGATCCGTTTGCACACCTAAATGACGATTTTTTCAGCAATAAAATTGCATTTATCACGGTATTGAATTTTCCTTTCTATACCCTGAAAGAAAAAGCTGAGTTGGGTACTAAATGGGACAGGAAACAATGGGCTTATGCCCGTCTGGGCGACATGTATACCTCACGTGTTCCGGCTGAGGTGCTGCAGAATTTCTCCGATGCCCTTACCAAAGCCGATATGTATATTTCCGAATATAATATATATATGGGAAACCTGGTTGACGATAAAAACAACACCTATTTCCCGAAAGACATGAAACTCATCAGTCATTGGGGTTTGCGCGACGAACTGAAATCCAATTATCAGGGAGAAAACGGGCTTATAAAGCAAAAAATGATCTATCAGGTCATGTTACGCATCATTTCGCAGGAAATCCCCGACAGCGCGATCAATAATCCGCGGGTACAATGGAATCCATACTCAAACAAGGTATATAAAGACACTAAGGAGATAACGGCAAAACCCGAAGATGATAACCGCTACGGTCAAATGCTCGGACTTTTCAATGCCATTCAGGGCATCGACGCTTATAATCCCCAATATCCGACCTATATCCAGCGGGCTTTTGAGCAGGGCATGGAAATACCACAGCCGGAAGTGGAAAAACTTTTTGTTGATTTTGTTTCTTCACCCGAAGTAAAACTAGTTGCCCAGAGCATAAGCAAACGCCTCAACCGCAAATTGGAACCTTTTGATATATGGTACGACGGTTTCAAACCAAGAAGCACTATTTCGCAGGAAGAATTAGACGCAAAAGTTCAGGCCAGATATAAGGATGTTAGCGATTATCAGAACGACCTTTCAAACATCCTGGTAAAATTGCAGTTCACCAAAGAAAAAGCAGATTATATCGCTTCGAAAATTGTCATTGATCCTGCCCGCGGATCCGGCCATGCCTGGGGCACCATGATGAAAGGCGATGTTTCGCACCTCCGCACCCGCTTCCCGAAAGAAGGCTGGAATTATAAAGGATACAACATCGCCTGCCACGAGTTCGGCCACAATGTAGAACAGACTTTGTCTATGTATGATGTGGATTATTACTCACTGTCAGGTGTTCCGAACACAGGATTCACCGAGGCGCTGGCATTTATTTTCCAGAAACGCGACCTCGACCTGCTCGGCATCAAAAACGACGACCCGAATAAAGAATATTTGCAAACTCTTGATGATTTTTGGGGTTGTTATGAAATTATGGGAGTATCGCTGGTGGATATGAAAACCTGGAAATGGTTATACGATCACCCCAAAGCAACAAAAAATGAATTGAAAGAGGCTGTGATAGTCAATGCCAAAGACGTCTGGAACAAATATTACGCTGAAGTTTTTGGTTTTAAAGACTGCCCCATACTCGGTATTTATTCACACATGATAGACAATCCGCTGTACCTGTCCAATTATCCCATTGGGCATCTGGTTCAGTTCCAGGTAGAAGAACAAATGAAAGGTAAAAACCTGGCAGACGAAACGATACGTATGTTTACCTATGGCCGCACCATTCCTGAGGTTTGGATGAAAAATGCCGTCGGCGCCCCTATCTCTATCAAGCCGATGCTCAATGCGACCAAAGAAGCATTAAAACAAACAGGCATGCCCTGATATCGCACCAGTGTAAGTCAGAGTGTGACTTAAAGTCACGCTCTGACTAAACGCCAAGGGCTCGCAGAATTTGTGAGCCTTTTTTATTAGCAAGTCGGAGCGCGGCTCAAAGCCGTCCTCCGACTAAAAGCCCACAGGCTTTCTGGATTTGTGAGTCTTTTTTTTATATTTGGTATTACATTCCTCATAACTATTCACCCCATTGAAAATATCATAAAGAAATTCTATAAGACTTGATATGCTTGTTATTAAGAATGATTTTTGTCTTGCGCCTTAATAGGAGATTCCTCGCTTCCCTGCCTGCACTGCCGTTTCGGCAGGCAGGGCTCGGAATGACAATTCAGTTTTGGAGGGTATAGGGAGGAGGAAAGCAGCGGGGCGCTTTGCGCCCCGCTGCTTTCCTCCTCCCAAATAACAAACCCTAATGTCATTCCGAATGAGCGAAGCGAAATGAGGAATCTCTTTGTTTTCAAGTACTTCAACGGGGTGAATAGTCACCATTCCTCAAATTAGTATTAATTTGGGGAATCTATTCCCAATATTTATGATTAATCATATTTCAACTGACCTGATAAAAAACAAATTATTTACAGTAAGGCAATAATTATTGGGGGGCAAGACAAAGCTGACTACCGATATCGTGTAAGTCAGCGTGTGACTTAAAGTCACGCTCTGACTAAACGCCAAGGGCTCGCAGAATTTGTGAGCCTTTTTTTTTGAAATCTGCCATCCCGGTTTTTTTGAATAAATCCCCAAACCTGTGTAACTTTGCACAGCTTATTTATTTTAAAACCATGGAAACTGTCGTCAGTGGCATCAGGCCTACCGGAAACCTGCACTTAGGAAACTATCTCGGAGCATTACAGAACTTTGTAAAAATGCAATACGAAAATAACTGCTATTTTTTTATTGCCGATTATCACTCGCTGACCACCCACCCCACTCCTGCAGACCTCCACGGCAATGTCCGCAATGTGCTGGTGGAATATCTTGCCTGCGGCCTTGACCCCGAAAAAGCAACTTTATATATCCAGAGCGATGTCCCCGAAACGGCTGAACTATACCTGATACTCAACATGAACGCCTATCTGGGCGAACTGGAACGTTGCACCTCCTTCAAAGAAAAAGCCCGCACCCAGCCCGAAAATGTCAACGCCGGCCTCCTCACCTATCCCACGCTGATGGCTGCCGACATCATCATCCACAAGGCCGCCATGGTTCCTGTGGGCAAAGACCAGGAACAGCACCTCGAAATGACACGAACCTTTGCAAAGCGATTTAACCGGCTTTACAAGGTAGAATACTTCCCCGAACCTGTTGCTTATAACTTCGGGCAAAACCTTATAAAAATACCCGGTCTCGACGGCAGCCTGAAAATGAGCAAATCCGACAATGAAAATTCCTGTATCTTTCTGGCCGACACCGCAGAGGTAATACGCAAAAAAATTATGAAGGCTGTGACGGATGAAGGCCCCAAAGTACCCAACCAGGCCAAACCGCAAGCCATTGAAAACCTTTTCAGCCTGATGAAGATCGTTTCAAAAGCCGAAACAGTGGCACACTTCGATGAATTATACAACAACTGCACGATACGTTACGGCGACCTCAAAAAACAACTTGCTGAGGACATGGTTAGCTTCATTGCTCCTCTTACGGAAAAGATCAGAGAACTGGCTTCCAACAATGATTATCTGCATAAAGTGGCACGGATGGGCGCCGAAAAAGCCCGCCACAGTGCAGCTAAAACCGTTAAGGAAGTTAAGGAAATCATCGGGTTCAAGGAATTCTGAAGAATACAGAAATGTTTGATTCTCTGATAGATTAATACTGCTGTTTTTAACATATACAAATGAGCCTTTCATCAGAACATATTGGCCTGTACTTCGGATCGTTCAACCCGATACATAACGGACATCTTGCCATCGCCGGTTTTTTGCTCGCAAATACGGATCTGGATGAAGTGTGGTTTGTTGTTTCGCCTCAAAGCCCCTTTAAAAGTGAATCCTCTTTGCTTGATGATGATCACCGTTATAAAATGGTACAATTAGCCATTAAAAAAAATATCAGGCTGAAGGCCTGTAATATTGAGTTTTCATTACCCAAACCATCCTATACCATCAACACACTGAGAGCGCTTGAAGAAAAATATCCGGATAAGAAATTCGCTCTGATCATGGGGTCAGACAATCTTGACAATTTCGACAAGTGGAAAGATTATAAAGACATCATCGACCATCACCGTATCTGGGTTTATCCGCGTCATGGCTCTGATGTCGGCAAATTTAAAAATCATCCTTCGGTACGCCTGATCAATGCACCTTTGCTTGACATCTCCTCGACAAACATACGAAAATTGATCCACGAAGGCAAGGATGTAAGCCGGATGGTACCTAAAAACGTTCTGACACATATAAATAAAATGAATTTTTACAGGGCTAACGTATGACGAATAGTCATTGTTTCCCATTATAATGATTTTCGACAACCGGCTCGCCCATGTATATCAAGACCTAATGCAAAAAATTTCAGCCCTCACTATTTCGGAGTACGATTACCCGCTGCCCAACGAAAAGATTGCCCGCTACCCTCTGCCGGAGCGCGACAGGTCGAAACTCCTGGTATGCCGGAACGGTTGTATTTCTGACCATTTTTTTTATGAATTACCAGACTTCCTGATGGAAGGCACCTTGCTTGTCCTGAATAATACAAGGGTAATCCATGCCAGGTTGAATTTTCAGAGAGCCAGTGGTGCAAAGATTGAGATTTTTTGCCTGGAGCCTGAATTCCCTGAAAAGGATATTCAACTGGCCATGCAACAAACAGATAGTTGTGTTTGGAAATGCCTGGTCGGCAACGCAAAAAAATGGAAAGGTGAAAAACTGTTTCTGAAAATGCAAGGTGAAAATACGGAACATAATCTCACCGCAGAACTCCTTGGACGTAGCGAAGACAATTTTCTGATCAGGTTTGCATGGTCGCCGTCGGTTATGAGTTTTTCACAAATCATTGAAACTGCAGGCAGCGTGCCTCTTCCTCCCTATATCCGTCGCCCTGCCGAACAAAGTGATAATGAACGTTATCAAACGGTTTATGCCGCTAACGACGGGTCTGTGGCAGCCCCAACAGCCGGCCTGCATTTTACCCCGCAGGTATTTGAAAAATTAATGAAGAAAAACATTACTCTGGCTCACACGACGCTGCATGTGGGCGCCGGAACATTCAGACCGGTGCAATCTGATGATATTGAAAAACATATCATGCATTCCGAACAGGTGGTGATCCATAAACAGCTTATTAACGATCTGCTTGCGGCAAAAGGCCTGATCATTGCTGTCGGAACAACGACAATAAGGTCGGTTGAGAGCCTTTACTATGCAGGGGTTGCCCTAATCAAGCAGGGGGCATTGCCGGATCATATCAGCCAGTGGGCACCCTATGACAACCAAGGGGCCAAATACGACAGAAGCCTGGTTCTTAATGAATTAAGGCGTCATATGGATGAGCACCATCTCGAACACATATCTTTTTCAACCAACATGATTATCATCCCGGGTTATCAGTTTAAATTGACTGATGGGATGGTGACGAATTTTCATCAGCCCAGAAGCACCCTGTTACTTTTGGTTTCCGCCTATCTTGGCAAAACTTGGAAACAGGTATATGAACATGCCCTGAATAACGCTTACCGGTTTCTGAGTTATGGGGACGCCTGTTTTTTTATGAAATAATTTCCGCCTTACCGGTTTTGTTATCAGGCAAATACAATGAAAAAAGCATGATAAAAAACAAAGCAAAGATCAGCGATATTGATGTGCTCATAAGAAGATAACCCGTGCCAAGTTGCAAAAGGAATATCCAGGGAATGGCCAGCAAAGCCAATTGACAACACACATACAAAACAAAACCTTTTTTTAGTCTTTTGCCCATCAGCACAACGGCAAAAATACACAACAGATGTAACCCTATCTTGAGCAGATGGCACAAAACACTACCGTGTTTTAGCTCTTCAGCCATAATGTCAATCACTGGTAAGGAGTTCAAAAAACATCCTGCTTTTGAGCCTGATAATAAAATAACCGAAACAATTACAGAAATGACATTGGAGATAACAGACAGAAAACACAGCAAATACAAAAAACCAGGAGGGCGGGTGACTTTTTTATTTATGGCATCGGTCATTTATAATTTTTTTAGATTTTTAAATTGCCGGGCATACAAAACAATAAACAACAGACTTCCTATAATAAATAAAGCGTTAAATACCGTCATCACCACAAAAAAGGAAAGGCAAATCATAATAATGTTAGCCGTGAAATATATCCAGAAACCAGAACGCTTCATCCTGAATATCAGCAAGGTGCCAACAAAAGAACTTCCAAACAATACAAACATCCCCGCAAAAAAAAGTAAAAAATAACTTTTACCCAAGCCATAGTATCCTTCAGAAAAAGTCTGAAGATAGTCGCTGAGCCATCCCGAAAAAAACAGGCCTCCAAACGAAAACAGTGTCATGCTGCCACTGAAGAAGAACGATATCAGACACAACCTGTAGAGCGTCCCCGGTCTTTTGGAAGGGACTGAAAAACGGGCATATTGTTCTTCAAATTCCATGTTAATATTATTTCTGCAGTAGCAACCTGATTGATTATGCTAAATTAATACACTGCAGGAAACTGGCAAAACTAATTTTGTAAAATGAAAATATTAACGAAACATCTCAGATAAAAAATAGCAGGATGATATTCACCAGTATAATCACGGAAAAACACACCAACAAAGGTCTCCGTATGTGTTTACCTGAAAAAAACATGGCATAGGCCAGTTTCAACACATTATTACTGATGATTGCCTGAAATGATACACGTGATATAATGTCAATGTCCACATTGAACCTGCCCTGAAAAACAGAAATTAGAAAGGGATCAATATCTGTGACTCCCACAACAAGCGACAATATGTTCAGCCCCATACTGCCAAAATAGGTAACGGCGTAATAGGTAAGAAAAGAAAAGGCCACAAAGAGAACCATAAACAGTAGTGCCACTTTAAATTCGAGCGGGTTTTTATCTTTAATGGTGGTTATGGCCGCGCTTTCTTCCTCTTTGCGTTGATGATAATATACGGCAACGCCTGTTGCTGTAGTGACCACAAACATGATCAAAAAATAAACCAGGTTGTTTGTAAAAAGGACCGGATTAAAAATCAGCATCAGGACGGCTATACGCAGGTACATCATAGCCGTAGCCAGAATGATCGCCGATGCGTAATTGTTTTTCAGCATCAGTCCTTCCCTGCTCTTTTTTGCCAGTATCAGGGTTGTTGCCGTGCTGCTGTATAATCCGCCCAGTATGCCCGAAATGATGATCCCTGACCTCTTAAAGACATATTTTTTCAGTATATAGCTCAAATACGAAATGGTTGAAATAACCACCACGGCAAACCAGATGTTATATGGTGTGATATTCAGAAAAGGTACGATGGGTTTGTTAGGGAAAATAGGGAGCACAATACCTGCAATGATGAGAAATTTTGCCAGGATAATAAATTCTTCCTTTTCTATCTGTTTTGAAAATGTAGTAAAAGTTTCTTTGAGTTCGGTCAAGATAAGTACCGTAACAACAACCAGGATATAAAGCCAGGGCGGCTGGGTGATCACCAGCGGCGCCAGGCAGTATGTTATAAAAGCAATTATTATAGTGGTCAATCCGAAATCTTTAAATTGAATTATCTTTTGATAATAGTTGACAGCCAACATCACCAGAATGACCAGTCCGCCTCCGAGGTACAGATATAAAAATTCCGGGTCAATAATATATAGAATATACCCAAGTATGCCGATGAAGGTAAAGGTACGATCGGTGCCAAAAAGCCGAGGGTCTTCACTGGCGGGATGCAGTTTACGCTGTGATAAACCGATCAGCAGGGAGAATACGGTTACGAATAAAAAATCAACCAGTTGTCGGGGAATTATGTCGAAAATATATTCCATAACATAAATTTCCGGTTATACGTAATAACTTTTATGAAGTTAGGATAACAAGAATTTTTTTACAGAAACGTTTTCAGAAAATAATATAAAACTGCTGAAAAAAACATGGAGGCCGGTATGGTAAGCACCCATGCCACAACTATATTGGCAGCCAGTTTCCATTTGATACTGCTGGCTCTTTTGGTGACGCCAACGCCCATGATCGCCCCTGTAATGGTATGCGTGGTGCTCACGGGTATGCCTGCGAGCGTGACGCTGAACAAGGTCAATGCTCCGGCAGTTTCCGCACAGAAGCCGCCAATGGGTTTCAGATGGCAAAGCCCCTTGCCTAAGGTTTTTACGATTTTTCCTGAGCCAAGTAAGGTTCCGAGTGCAATAGCCGTATAACACATCAGCGCAACCCACAAGGGAATCTGATCCGGGTTGCTGGTATACTCAGGGTTTCCGGTAGCCAATAGCAGCATAAAAATAATACCCATAGTTTTCTGCGCATCATTCCCGCCATGACCAATGCTAAACGCTGCAGAGGACAGAAGCTGAAGCACCCTGAAATAGGTATCTATCCGTTGTGGCGGCTTTCTTCCCCATATCAGCAGTGTCAGGTTCATAAAAAAGTAGCCGATGATAAATCCAAACAAAGGCGCTAAGGCAATAAAACCAACAATTATCAAAACATTGTCGATATTAACAGCCGATGGCCCAAACTTGATCAATGCCGGTCCGATCAGCCCTCCGATCAGGGCATGAGAAACGCTGTTGGGAATGCCATTTCTTGCACATATCAGCACCCACGACCCGGCCCCAAGCAGGGAACAAAGAATAAAAACGGTGTCTTTTTCCAGTGTGCCGGGCATTATAATACCCGTACCTATCTTATGAGCTACCGGTGAACCATAAAAAATGCCGAAAGCAACAAAATTGAAAAATGCTGCCCATAAAACTGCAATCCTGGGGGGTAACACATTGGTACCGACAATAGTGGCAATGGAATTACCCGCATCATTCATCCCGTTGAGAAAATCATAAAGAACTGCAACAACTATCGTGATAATAACTATGGTCGTCATAAATGATGCACAGAATTATGCTACTTTCACAATGATGGCTTTTAATACATCAGCCACGTCTTCGGCCTTATCTGTAGCTTTTTCAAGGGTGCTGAGAATAGCATCCTGTTTGATCAGGGCTATAGGGTCTTTTTCATTTTCAAAAAGATATGAAATGGCCATATAATAAAGATCATCAACCTGATTTTCGATCTCATTGAGGCGGATACACGATTTTTTGATGACTTCGGGATGTTTCAGGTTGGATAATTCACCGATAGCTACTCTTAGTTCGCGACTGGCCTGAACAAGCAATTCCGATATTTCCAGTGTGTTTTTCGGTAGCGAGTTTATTTTGTACAACTCCATTCTTTTGGCGCTGGAGTGAATATAATCCAGCACATCATCCAGGGATGAGGTAAGTAACTGTATGTCTTCACGGTCGAAAGGGGTGATGAAGGTCTTGTTGAGTTCATCAAAAATCTTATGTGTGAGATCATCGCCGGCGCTTTCACATTGCTTGATCTGGGCAACCAGCGACAGTTTTTCTTCTTCATTTTCCACCAGCAACAGCAGTTTATTGAGCAATACAGCTCCTTTTTCTAAATTTTCTGCAACACTCTCAAACAAAGGAAAAAATTTTTTTTCCTTAGGTACAAAAAATTGAAATATTTTGTTTGCGCCCATATTTTATTTAAATTAAAACGGGCAAATTTATGCATATAATAGTTACTATAAATAAAAAAAATAAAAAAAACAATTCCGAAATTCATGAGCTGTTTATCAGAACATTATACGGGTAATTGGGGTTTATTCCATTTGGCTGTATTGCTGAGCATATAAAATGATAAATAATATCCCAGCCAACAGGTACAGTATCCAGAGGAAACTTAATGTATAATAAACGATGATGATGGTCACTATCATTATCAGGCTGTTGGGGAATAGATAGATATAAAAACCGCTTCTTTTTTTCTTAAACATCAAAAATGCTCCGGTCACTGAGGTTGCAAACAATAAAAAAAAGATTACGGACACCGTGATGAAAAGATTTATAGGTATTGCTTCGTCATTTAAGTCCTGGTCGCGAAAAAAACCGGAAATCCTGCCTGATAATAATACACAGGCCCCAAAAAACAGAACACCTGCCCCTCCTGAAATAAAACTTAAGATGCACATCGTTTTTAATACGACCGGTCTGAGCAGGTATTTACTGATGTTCATGGTTGGCTGTTACAATGCATATCACGCAGCAAAAATAGTGCTTTATTGCGCATGAAAAAATATTATATTTTATTGATTTTATTATAATCCGGAAATAATTTAACATATTTTTGTAAAAAAATTTGTTTTGCACATCAAAATCTATTTTCTTTGTATTCAAAATAATAATAAAATTTTTAAATTTATGGAAGAACAAAACATCAACACACAACCACAGACGCCACCGGCACAGAATACGGCGACACCACCAATGGCCAATCAGGAAAAGCTGCCCGGAGCGATTCTGGCATTTGTTTTTGGGATAATTTCCAGTTGCTTTTTCTGGCTAGGTGCCCTTTTTATTGCACCCGGACTAATTCCTTTGGTATTTGGTATTATTGCCGTAATAAAAGGACCCAAAGCACGAAAGATTTTCGCTGCAAATCCCACACAATATATTAAAGCTCACAACATTCTGGCTTTGATTGGAATGATTCTGGGTATTGTGGGAATTGTACTTACGGTTATTTATATGATCGTCGGTATTATTGCCATTGCCCAATATGCCTGATCTTTGATTTTTTTGTTTTAAAATAGTTGTGGGAACCTGTTTCCACAGCTATTTTATTTTTAATTGTTATCATTTCTGATTTTAATGGATATTAAAAAAAACACCCTGCTTTCTATAATTACGGGGACGCTTTCGTTGTGTATCTGCTGGTTTTTCTGGTATCCCTGCTGGGGAATTTTAATTTCATTGTGTTCAATGACTCTTGCCATTGTGGCAATCATTGCAGGTAAAAAATCAAAAAAGTTTTATAAAAACAATCCGGAATCATTTGAAAAGAACCAGTACCGGAATGCAAAACTCGGTTTCAATTTAGGTGTTGCAGGCATAATCATCTCTTTGTTTTGTATTATCCTGGCCATATTATCAACAATATATTTTAAATTTCAGATATAATTATGGAAGAGATCATCTCAGATCCGTTACCACAAAAGGAATTTCTGCCCGAAGCATCGCTTGCGCTCAAATACAGCATATGGGGAAATGCGCTCGGTTTCCTTTTCTTTGTTCCTGTTTTGGGAATAGCCGGATGTATCGCCGCACTGATAATTTCTATCATAGGATTAAACAAAGGAAAAAGCGGGATGATGCTTTACCGTGCGGATAAACTAAGATACGATAAGGGTTCATTTGTTAAAACCCTGATCGCTTTTATCCTTGGAATTGTAGGTATCGTTCAGGCATCCCTTTTATCCATCTATGCCGGAATCTTTACCTTTTTGATGAAGGAGATTTTCAGGTTTTAAGTGTCAGAAAATCGTTATCACCTGAGGAATACACCACTTCAATCTGACAGTCTTGTAATCATTGCAACGGTTTACTTACATATCCTTAAAAAGGCAGATCGTTAACGGGATCATTATCCCAGGGCAAATCCGTCTTTTCGTTTTGAGTTGGCTTTTCTGCAACAAACTGCGGGTTAGAAGTCTGTTCTGCAAATTCTAATTTCCAGGGTTTGACATCGGTGTACCACCGGCCATTATATTCGCGGCTTTCAAGGTCAAAAGATATTTTAACGATTTTGTTTTTATATTCCTCTTTCAGGTCAACTTTATCGTTCCAGTTTGCCATAAAAATCTTTTTTGGAAATTGCGCCTGGGTTTCAATTAAAAAATCCTGCCGTTTCCATTCCCCTTTTGCTGAAGTTCCCGTCATTACCGGGAAAATCTCAATTAATTTTCCTGTTATTTCCATTGTGGTTATTAATTTATTTTCTATCGTAAAAATAATATTTTTTATTCATCTGGCGAAGACAAAATATATTTTTCAGGACAATGAATTTTTCATTACTTACCCCTCATATTCCCAAAAAAATATTGTTTATCAACATTTTAACAAGCCACTGCTTTAATAAAAAAACCCTGTCAGATTCTCTGCATTCCGACAGGGTTTGAACAATAAAACAATCAGTTATCTTAAGCTGCTGGTTTACTTATTTGAATACGGTATTAATCCACAAACTGCTTTGCATAATATTTGGCAGTGAGTTTTTCGCCCGTGGCTTTTTCGATCATGTCGTTCCATTCATATTTCATACCGGGCTTGAAAACCTTGTCGATAAAGTAATTTCCGATTTCGGGTTTATCAGAAAAGTTGATGGATTTTATATCATCCGTGTTATAAATGTTCTTCGCGATATTGTAAGTAAACTGGGAAGCCAGCAATTCTCCCAACAAGTAATTATGATAGTAACAGGGATACAATGCTATATGTATTTTGGATGCCCAGTCGGGTTCGTTGCGATCAGCGGGACGTTTGAGCATCTGGTATTTTTCCACGAGATCCCACCATAATTTGTTCAGGTCCTGATCGGGGTTTTCGTACATCGCTTTTTCAAAACGGTACATCACCTGTGCCCAGCGGCTGAATGTAAGCTGTTCGAGACGTAAGGTTTTGTGACAGTCGCCGGCAATTTTATCGGCCTCCTCCTGTGAAATGCCAAGATTTTTGATCATCCATTGCGGATTTGAGGCAAACCGGCCAAAAAACATAGCAATAGCTTCGGTAGTAAAGGTATGAGCTGCATCGCGCAGGAAGAAGGGTAATTCGCGGTCGGTGTATTTGGTATAAACAGCGTGTCCGAATTCGTGAAGCAGGGTGTTCATCCAATTAGCATTGTTTTGAGTGTTGCATAAAACACGCACATCGCCCTCCTTGTCGATGTCAATGCAGAACGCATGCTGATTTTTGCCTTTGCGTTCAAACATATCGCTATTTTTCAGCATATCTTCTATATCCAGGCCGATACCTTTATAATACGATTTGGTGACCTCAATTATATCCTTGCCTTTATAATATCCATCCAGATCAACAGGGTAGATTTGGGGAGCTTCCTGAAAAAAACGGTTCTGATAATGCCAGGGCATCAGTTCTTCTTTTTTTACCTTATAACGCTGTGCAAAATAATCATCCATCTCATTTTTCAGCTGTGCAAAAGCATCGCGGGTAAGATCATCAAGTTCATTGAAAAGTTTTTCGATCTCAGCAGGATCCTGCTCGCTCAGTTTGAGACTCATTTCGTGGTAATTTTTATAACCCAGTTCTTTAGCTGCTTCGTTTCTCATTTTTACCAGTTCAATGACCTGTGGAGAAACAACAGCTCCTGATTTCTTGGTAGCTTTCCAGGTTTCTTCCAGTAATTTATTATCAGTGCTGCTGCGCAAGGTTGCTTCGATCTGATTATCTGTTAACGTATCCTTGCCCACCACGGGACGGAAATTATTAAACGCCTGTGAGATCTTCGACTGAAGATCGATCATTGCATGGGTTTTCGCCGTATCGATCTGCTCACCCATAAAAGCATTATAAATAACGTCGAGCTGACGTTTTAACAACGATTCTTTTATGTTGCCCGATTCTTTGAATGCTTTAACTTTCGCAAATTCATCTTTATTGGCAAAAATCTGTGTCATTTTAAATTCCAGATCGGCTGCTTTGGTATATTCTTCTTCTTTGCCGGATGTTTCGGCATTCCACGAAGCGGTACAAGCATCCTTATAAAGGGGTGCAACTTTTGCTTCCAGGCTTTTGACAAATTCTTTAAATTCCATTTCTGATTTTTTTTGTGTATCCCCGCAACCTGCCAGAAACCAGGTGGCCATAATTACGCCTGTTGTAAGAAACAGGACTTGAACTGATTTTTTTTTCATAGCTTGTTATTTTGGTTTATTGTTTTGCTTTTACCGATATTAATTCGACTTTAAAAATCAATGCAGCGCCGCCGGGTATCTGCCCATAGCCGCTGTCGCCATAACCCAGTTCAGAAGGAATAAAAAATTCGTATACAGCACCTTCATTCATCAGTTGCAGGCCTTCTGTCCAGCCTTTGATAACACCGTTGAGCGGAAATGACACCGGTTCGTTACGGTCATAAGAGGAATCAAAAATTTCACCGTTAAGAAATTTGCCTTCATAATTAACGGTAACTTCATCGTCGGGTCCCGGTTTTTTTCCGGGTCCCGGTTTTATTATTATATATTGCAGCCCGCTTGCAAGCTCAACCACACCATCTTTTGCCCTGTTCTCCTGCAAAAAAGCCTGTGCGGCCAGTTTGTTTTTTTTCGATTCCTCCAAAATCCGTGTTTGCTGTCTGACCTGCAGCTCTTTCTGGAATTTGGACATAATTTTCTGGCGTGCATCCAACGAAAATAAGGTATCGTCTTCTTTCATGCTTTTGCGGAAGGCAGCCACAAAAACGTCGGAATTAATTTCAATATTGTTTTTTTTAAAATTCAGGGCAACATCCGATCCCAGTATATAGCTTACCGTGTCGTTGATGGTTTTCAGTTTGATATCAACGCTGTTGGTATTTTGGCTTGTTTTGCATGACAATACCAATACCGGCAAAAGACAGACAAAGATCAAAGCAATTTTGCTTCTCATGTAAGGGCTTTTTACAAAAGTAAATAATAAACAAAATGAAACGAACAAAAAAAGCTGTTGCAGAAACCACAACAGCTTTTTTGTCATAACAAGTTCCAAAATAAATTATTGCATGGGCTGCTGGGGCTGCTGAGCGCCGGCTTCCACTTTTAAAAGATCCACCTTAAAAATTAATGTGGAACCGCCCGGGATACTTTGATTACCCTGATCGCCATAGGCCAGATCAGAAGGAATATACAGTTCGTATGAACCGCCTTCTTTCATAAGCTGCAAACCTTCGGTCCATCCCGGAATGACAGCGTTAACAGCAAAAGTTTCGGGTTTTTTACGCTCAAAAGAGGAATCAAAGATAGTTCCGTCAATGAGTTTTCCCTCATAATTAACAGTTACACGGTCGGTAGCTTTTGGCATTTTGCCTGAGCCTTCTTTAACCACTTTGTACTGAAGGCCGCTCTGTGTCTGGGTTATACCGGGCTGTTTTTTGTTCTCTTCAAGAAATTGCATACCCGCTTGTTTATTCGGACCAGCGGCCTGTGCCATTTTTTCAGCCTGTTTTTGCTGCATATCCTTCTGGAACTGCATCATTATATTTTGTTTGTCTTCTTTTGAAAAAGTCACGGTGTCAAGTCCTTCGAGCGCATCTTTGAAGCCCTGAACAAGAGCTGCAGACGGCAGATCAAGGGAGTCGGATGCAATGTTCTTTTTAAGATTCTCACCGATGTTGGCTCCGATTACATAAGCCACAGAATCATTCCCGGTTTTAAGGTCGGCTTTGTTATTATTTCCGCACGAAACAATAAGAAGCATAGCCATTGCTACTAAAGAAATTGATAAAGAGATGTTTTTCATGATACTTTTTTTTTGATTTGACAAATTTTGGGCAAAATTACAAATTATAATAATATGGCAATATATTTTTTATCACATGGCTTTAGTATCAAATCTTTTTTTCGCCGGATAAAAATATTAACATAAAAATGTTGGTAATTTTGCTAATTGAAAAAATAATAGTACATTTGCACCCCAATTTTGAGAGAAAACAGGTTTAGATACTGAAATTCAATATAATGATGGATACAATAAGTTATAAAACACGTTCCGCCAATGACGAGATCATAGTAAAAGACTGGTTGTTGGTTGATGCAGAAAATGAGATCTTAGGCAGACTGGCAACCAAAGTGGCTGTTTTGCTCAGAGGAAAGCACAAAACCTATTACACCCCGAACCTGAACTGCGGGGATAATGTAATAATAATCAATGCTGAAAAAATCAGGTTCACGGGCAAAAAACTGACCGACAAGGAATACGTAAGGCATACGGGTTACCCCGGAGGGCAACGTTTTACGACACCAAAGCAGTATCTTGCAAAGAAACCTGAAAAAATCCTTGAATTGGCCGTCAGAGGTATGTTGCCCAAAAACAGCCTGGGCGATGATATGTACAGGCATCTTTTTGTTTATGCCGGTGAGAAACATCCGCATGAAGCACAGAAACCCAGTAAATTAAATCTTAACACTATTAAATAATCATGGAAGTAATTCATACCATAGGAAGAAGAAAAACTGCCGTTGCCCGTATTTTTATTAAGGAAGGAAAAGGCGAAATACAAGTAAACAGCAAGGATTACAAAGAATACTTTCCAACACCCACATTGCAATATGTGGTCAACCAACCCCTGGAGCTGACGAATTCTATTGAAAAATATGACATTAAAGCCAACATCAACGGCGGAGGATTCAACGGACAGGCAGAAGCTTTGTCGCTTGCTATCTCCCGTGCTTTATGCCAAATCAGCGAAGAAAACCGTCCCGTACTGAAACCCAAAATGCTTCTCCGGAGAGATCCGAGAATGGTAGAACGTAAAAAACCCGGACAGAAAAAAGCAAGAAAAAGATTCCAGTTCAGCAAGCGTTAGTATTTACGCATGTTTAGTATCTAAATTGCCAAGACTATCCGTCAGGGGATACTACCTGGCAATTGACTTTTAGAAAGTAACAAAGAAAGTAAACATAAATCAAATCAAAATTCATGAACCAATTACAATTTGACCAATTATTGGATGCCGGAGTACATTTCGGACATCTGAAAAGAAAGTGGAATCCCGCTATGGCGCCGTATATTTTTATGGAACGCAACGGTATTCATATTATTGACCTTTACAAGACCATCGCCAAAGCCGATGAAGCGGCTGCAGCGCTTAAACAGATTGCAAAATCCGGTAAAAAAATATTGTTTGTGGCAACAAAAAAACAGGCGAAAGAAATCGTCGGTGAACTGGTTCGTGGTGTCAACATGCCTTATGTTACCGAGCGCTGGCCCGGCGGAATGCTCACCAATTTTGCAACGATCCGTAAAGCCGTCAGAAAAATGGCTGCTATTGATAAGATGAAGACCGATGAGACATTCAACAAAATATCCAAACGTGAACGTCTTCAAATCATACGTGAACGCGCCAAACTCGAAAAAAACTTAGGCAGTATCGCCGACCTTACCCGACTCCCTTCAGCCATATTCATCGTTGATATCCTCAAAGAAAGAATTGCTGTGAACGAAGCAAAAAAACTCAACATCCCGACCTTTGCCATTGTTGACACCAACTCAAACCCCAACGAAGTTGATTACGCCATACCAGCCAATGATGACGCATCGAAATCTATTGCGTTGATATTGAAATATATGACACAAGCCATCGAAGAAGGAATCGCTGAACGTAAAGTAGCAAAAGATATTCAGGACAGAGAAGATGAAGAAGATAAAGATGATATTATCATTGAAAAATCCAGCCTGAAATCAATCGAAGAACAGGAAGAGGAAGAAGAAGCCAAAACATTGAAAAAAGCAGCCATAAAAAAAGAACTGGCCGCTAAAACCAAAGACGGAGATATCACCGGCGAACCTGAAGAGGAAACCGAAGAAAAAAAAGCCCGTAAACCCGTAGCCGTTAAAAAACCTGTCGCAGGCAAAAAAACGATAACCAAAAAATAAACATTAACATTAACATCTTTATTCGAATAATAAAATGGCAAATATAACAGCAGCCGAAGTAAACAAATTAAGGCAAATGACCGGCGCCGGAATGATGGATTGTAAACAGGCCCTGGTTGAATGTGAAGGAGATTATGAAAAAGCTATTGATTTCCTCCGTAAAAAAGGCCAGAAAGTAGCCAACAAACGCGCCGACCGCGAAACATCCGAAGGCCTTGTTATCGCTAAAACATCTGAAGACGCCCGCTTTGGGATCATTACGATGTTGAACTGCGAAACAGACTTTGTGGCAAAAAACCAGGAATTTATTGATCTTGCAAATGCAATCGCATCACTATCACTGGAACACAAACCCAAGACACTCGACGAACTGAAAAACATTAAAATCAACGAAAGAGCCATTGCCGAGCATGTCAGCGATTACATGGGTAAAACAGGCGAAAAAATCGAACTGAACGAATACCAGTTCATTGAAGCCCCCAGGGTTTTTGTATACAACCACATGGGCAATAAATTAGCTTCCATGTTGGGATTCAATAAATCAGAAGGTAAAGACATCGACCAGTTCGGGAAAGATATTGCCATGCAGATCGCCGCAATGAGTCCCGTAGCCATTGATAAAGAAAGCGTTGATCCTTCCATTATTGAAAGAGAAATCGAGATCGGCAAGGAACAGGCCCGTGCAGAAGGCAAAGCAGAAGAAATGCTCGAAAAAATTGCACTCGGAAAACTCAATAAATTCTTTAAAGAAAGTACTCTTTTAAACCAGGAATTCATTAAGGACAGTAAAAAAAATGTAGGCCAGTACCTTATGGAATGTGACAAAGACCTCAAGATTACCGGATTCAAAAGAGTATCTGTAAAAAATTAATATATTTTCATTTAATAAAAAAGAGAGGGCCTATGTCCTCTCTTTTTTTTATTTTTGCTCCTCGAAAATACATTGCATGAAATATAAAAGGATATTATTAAAACTAAGCGGTGAATCGCTGACCGGCAGCAAAGACTATGGTTTTGATGCCGAACGTCTGGAATGGTACGCAAGCGAAATCAAGAAGATTCACGACCTGGGTATTCAGATAGCCATTGTAATCGGCGGAGGAAATATTTTCAGAGGACTGAAAGGGAATAACTTTGGCATCGGCAGGGTTCACGGCGATTATATGGGCATGCTTGCCACGGTGATCAATGGACTGGCATTGCAAGCTGCTTTCGTTAGCAAGGGAATGAAATGTAAACTGTTATCCGGGATTAGAATCGACCCGGTGTGCGAACTCACCAGTGGGCCAAAAACCATACAGCATCTCGAAAAGGGTGAAATTGTAGTCATTACGGGGGGCACAGGCAATCCGTTTTTTACCACCGATACGGCAGCCGTGCTACGCGCCCTGGAAACCGGCGCCGATGTGGTTTTAAAAGGCACACGGGTTGACGGCATTTATTCGGCAGACCCCGAAAAAGTTCCTGAAGCCAAAAAATATGACAGCCTCACCTATGACGAAGCCTACGAAAAAGGTCTCCAGATCATGGATATGACCGCATTTACGTTATGCAAAGACAATAAACTGCCGCTGGTGGTTTTCAATATGAACAAAGAAGAAAACTTACTGAAAATAATACTCGGAGAACCCGTTGGCACCTTAGTTACAAATTAATCTGAAACCAATAAAAACATTATCATGTCCGAAGAAATAGATTTTTTACTGGAAGAAACCGCCGAAAGCATGCAAAATGCTATTGTCCACCTTGAAAAGGAATTTCAGAAAATCCGCACCGGGAAAGCCAGTGCCCAGATGTTAGACGGGATCAGGATAGATTATTATGGAGCCATGACCCCGCTGGAACAACTTTCCAATATCAACACACCGGATCCCCGCCAGATCATCATCCAGCCCTGGGATAAAAATATTCTGCCATTGATAGAAAAAGCCATCATGGCTGCCAACCTTGGCTTCAACCCGAAAAATGACGGGGAGGTGCTTCGTATCATTGTACCCCCGCTCACCGAAGAACGTCGTAAAGACCTGGCAAAAAAAGCACGTATCGAAGGTGAAAATGCTAAAATTGCCATCAGAAATATCCGGCGAACATCCAACGATTCGGCAAAAAAACTTGAAAAAGAAGGAGTCCCTGAAGACCTTATTAAAAAAGCTCAGGACAGTATTCAGGAAATGACGGACAATTATATAGCAAAAGCAGATAAACTGCTTGCCATGAAAGAAAAAGACATCATGACGGTATAATCCCGGCCAATCTCAGTATCCCGGTACGATTCGTTTTACAGGAATACCGGATTTTCAATCAGTTTTTTTATCCCCTCATCTATGGATAACATCGGCCGCCCAATCAGCTTTCTCATCTTTGTGGTATCCGGCAAACGCCTGTTCATATCCCCCTCTTCCAAAGGCGGCTTGTGAACTATCTTTGATGACGAATTGGTCAACTGTATGATTTTTTTAGCCAGGTCGAGAATCGTTATTTCATTATCGTTGCCAATATTGATAATGTCGTTGGTTGTATCGTGATCTATCACCGAATTCCTGAAACTGGCATAACAGGCATCAATATTATCGTCCACGTAACAAAAAGTCCTCGACTGAGTGCCGTCTCCATAAATAGTGATATTCTGATTCTTCATAGCAAAAGCCAAAAAACGCGACATGACAAAATCCCTGCTTTGCTTTGGCCCGTATGTATTAAAAAATCTGAAGATCGTATAGTCCAGACCATATTCTTTATAATACGATTTCAGGTATGCTTCCCCGATATTTTTGACAACGGCGTACGGTACTCTTGAATTAAGCGGGGTTGTATACTCATTTTGAGGCAGATCTACCGGCTCACCGTATACCTCCGATGAAGAAGAGAAATATACACGTTTTACATGAGAGTTTTTACTCAGGTTTAAAATGTTGGATATCCCTTTAATATCATTAAGCACTTTGACAGGATAATGCTGTGTACGCTGAACCCCTACCACAGCGGCATAATGAAATACATAGTCGAAGGGAAAAGAAAGCATCACTGCAGAAATGTCCCTGTAATCATTGCAGTTGCATTTTATGAAACGCCAGTTTTTACCCTGTGCCCGGGGCAGTTTCGACACATCACCGGTACTCAGATCGTCTACGATAACAACATAATTGTCGGGATCACTGATCATTTTTTCAGCCAGGCAGCTTCCGATAAAACCCGCTCCGCCAGTAATTAAAATTGTTCTCATTTGTTTTATTCTAAAATTTTTAAAAGATACTCTCCATAACCGGATTTTATGTACTTCTCACCCAGGGCTTTCAACTGTGGCGCCCCGATGAACCCCATACGGTACGCCACTTCTTCAATACAGCCGATTTTCAGGTCCTGCCGGTCCTCAATAACCTGAACAAACTGTGAAGCCTGCAACAGTGATGAAAAAGTGCCCGTATCAAGCCAGGCGGTTCCTCTGGTGAGTATCCCCACCTTAAGCTTATGCTGCTCCAGATAATATTTATTAACGTCCGTTATCTCATATTCACCACGTTTGCTGGGTTTTATATTTTTGGCTACCTCCACCACCGAATTATCATAAAAATAAAGCCCCGGAACCGCAAAATTCGATTTGGGCTGTTCGGGTTTTTCTTCAATGGAGACAGCCCGGAAGTTCTGATCAAATTCCACCACGCCATATCGTTCCGGATCCGAAACATGATAAGCAAAAACCACCCCTCCGTCAGGATTATTATTTTCCTGTAAAAGCCGCTGTAATCCGGTACCGTAAAAAATATTATCGCCCAGTATCAAAGCGACTTTATCATTTCCGATAAAATCCTCACCTATGACAAAAGCCTGTGCCAGGCCATTGGGGACTTCCTGTTTTGCATAGCTGAACTTACAACCCAGCTCGCGGCCATCACCGAGCAACCGTTCAAAGTTTGGAAGGTCGTATGGCGTAGAGATGATAAGTATTTCAGAAATCCCTGCCATCATCAGCACCGATAGGGGATAATAAATCATCGGCTTGTCGTACACAGGCATCATCTGCTTACTCACTGCAATGGTCAGAGGATAAAGACGGGTGCCGGAACCGCCGGCAAGAATTATTCCTTTCATCTCTTGGCTTTTTAATTATGATTTTGCTTCAAAATTAGCATAAAAAAAAGTAAAAGTACAATATTTCCTGATATTAACATGCCATTTATTATGGGCAGAAAACATCCCGGCGCAAAACAATCATGGTGCGGGTATTAAAGAAAAATTCTATCTTTACACGTGCTGATTTTTGGCTTAAATTTTGTATTTTCTCCAATAAAGACCTGCCATGAAAACAAAAATTGTTTCTTTCGTTATGATCCTGCTCATTGTTGGCGGTTGCTCCTCTTCAAAACAATATCTTGAAAAAGGAAATTTCGATATGGCAACCAAAAAATCCATTGCCAAACTCCGCAAAAAACCTGATAATGCCAAACAGCTTTGGGTGCTCACTCAGGCTTACAAAAAAGCCAATGCCCAGAACCTTGAACGAATCGATTTTTTGCGTAAAACCGGACAGCCGGATATCTGGGAAGAGGTTTTCCAAAACTATACCGCATTAAAAAACCGCCAGGACCTGGCTAAAACGCTACCGCAAAATATACTGACCTCTATCGGATTTGAATTTCACGATTACGATAAAGACCTGATAGAATCAGAAAAAAAAGCCTGCGACTATTATTATGCACTGGGTGTAAAGCTGCTCAACAGCAACGATAAGATGTCTGCCCGCCAGGCCTACAGCGAGTTTTTAAAAATCAAAAAACATTATACCGACTACAAAGATGTGAAAGACCTGATCAGGAAAGCCGAAGAAATGGGCACCTCACATGTGATTATGTACATGCAAAACAACAGCAACGCCTTATTGCCCAAGGATTTTGAATACGAGTTTTTGAAAATTGACATACCTGACCTGGACACAAAATGGGTAAAATACGACACCAAAGAGCAGGACGGCCTTACCTACGATTATGCCATAGTGGTAAACCTCAAAGTTATTGATGTGTCGCCCGAACGCTTAAAAGAAAAAATCTGGACCGAAGCCAAAACCATACAGGACGGCTGGACTTACCAGCTCGACAACCGCGGCAATGTGATGAAAGACAGCTTAGGTAACGATATCAAAGAGCCCAGGTATATCAGGACAGAATGTCATGTGAAGGAGATAGCTCAACACAAAGAAGCCGTGCTGTCTGGTAAGCTTGATTTTTACAACAATGCCAGCAAACAACTGATGACTTCCGAAAACATCATCGCCAACTCCGTATTCAGCAATGGCTATCTGATGGCCAACGGCGACCTGCGTGCGCTGACGCCCGAAACCCAGAAACGCCTGGGCAATGCTCCCCTGCCCTTCCCCGGCGATTTCGACATGATACTGATGGCCAACGAGTTTCTGCAAAAAGCCGTGATGGAGGTGGTCAGGAATAAGTCTTATTTGATGAAGTAAGTACTATTCCTTTATTATCCTGATACCGCCTTATATTTAAGAACAAGAGCCATCACATAGCGATACAAAAACATAAGCAAAACCGCTAACTTCAGAGATATAAGATAGAATTAAAATTTATTATATTTATATACATTTGTTTCATGGCAAAGAAATTCAGCAATTTTCTGGAATTAAAATATATTTTTACCAAAAAGATTAAAAAAACGCTAATGAAAAAAACACCATTACTATGGGTTGTAGTGTTATTTTGTTGTATAGCACAGTCTTACGGGCAAACTCAAAAGAAAATAAAATTCAGTTTTTCGACGGCCATGATCATGCGGATAGTGGACCAAAGTATTAACGACGGAGAAAAAACAGATAATTCCATCCCTGAAAAAGACAAAACCATAACCATAGCCAGCGAATTTAACCCCATCATTTTAAACGGGAATCTGTTTTCGGGTATTGCATACAGTTATCCTCATTTCGACTATAAAGAGGTTATCAAAATGAACGGAGAATTTTCACCCGATAAAAAGGCCATAAAATGGCTCAAAATAAAATACAAAAAAACTCATTTTGCAGGCGATCCGGAGATTCCGATGTATTCAACCGATGAAACCTATTTTAACTTTGAGGTCAGGGATATCCCATTATCATACGGAAATCAATACAGCATGAGTGGCGACGGCTCTAAGGTGACGATAGAGAAGTATGAAAAATTGTATTTCGGCCAGAGCACCCACAACCGGGTTGAGGTTTATGAAGAGTATTTGGTAAGGCCGGTGGTGAGGCCTTCTTCAGTGGTTGGCGCCATTTTTCTTAACGACGTTACCACGGCCGCTGAAAAAGAATTTTCTGTTCGCATTTCCCACATGAATAAAAAAGCCAGCGAAGAAGAAAAAATACAGGAAAAAGGCCTGGCTGCTTTTTTGACCGCTGAATTAAGCTCTATACCGGGCATAGTGGTTTATGAAGGCATGTATAATGATGTGCTTCAGGCCGAGGCGGCACTTTCCACCTCAGGATTGGTAAGCCAGGAGACGGCAATAGATGCGGAAGTGCAAAAATATATGCTGGAAATGAAAGTGGATATGGCGGTTTTTATTTCGGTGAAAACCGCAACCGATCAGCCCGGTACCTACATATGCACCATAACTTACACGGCATCGGAAAAAATGCTCACATTTAATCATACCATAAAATCCGGCACTGACTATACTGTTTTTATCGACAGGGTGTTTACCAGTATGGCTCATACCATTAAAAATATGAGAGAAAACAACTAATCCGCCAGGGCTAAACGTTTCGTATCAGAATAGACAAAATACCTGATTTACTTCGCCCGCAGGGAATTGAAATTTGCGTGTATCTTTTGGCTCATTATCAGCATCTTTTACTAAACAGGTATTGGTTCGATTGGAAAAACATAATAGTCCTCCTTATAGTTTCATTATCCTTATACTCGCTTGACCATTAGCCCTGAAATATCTTTTATCTGCAAACTCGCTATCAGGTTGCGCAGTGTTTGTATGTATACATCATTTTTTTGGTTATGCCCGGATCAAAAATGCTTGCAGTCACAAGTGTTGAAAATATCAATAACGAAATAATAACTGCACAACATTGCACAGAACCAACAATAAAAATCAGGAAAATTTATGGCTTGTTGCACCACAAACATGTATCATTCACAAGAAAAAAATCTGTAGTGCTACCTGCCGAAATTAATAAAACGAAACAATTGATTGCCAAAGGAATACGTTCTGATAGCTGCAATGCGGACTAAGCAATTATAAGGATTGATTTTCAAAATTTTCGTTTTCCAGATTTGGTCGTTTTGTTTTCAGCGGGTTAACAAAATACATCTCTACAAATCCTTTGTTTTTAACATCAATCTTTCCACGGTACATGCAATCATAGTCATCCCTGATAAGCATATAGGTTGAGTGGGATACATTCACCTTCCCTGGTTCACTGTTTGACTCCATACGTGAAGCAGTGTTTACGGTATCGCCCCAAATATCATAAGAAAACTTCTTAATGCCCACAATACCTGCAACCACAGGCCCTGAATTTATCCCAACCCTCATTTCAAAACCCGGTTTGCCGGCAGCAATGTTTTCATCGCGGCGGTTTTGAATACATTGAATCATTTCAAAAGCTGCAGCCACAATATCCTTTGCATGTGTTTTGTTTGAAACCGGCAAGCCACCAGCACACATGTATGAATCGCCAATTGTTTTTATTTTTTCGATCTGATATCGGCTTATGATCTTATCAAACTCACTGAAACAATAATTCACTTCATGAACAAGTTCCTGCGGGGTCATTTTTTCGGCTAAAGCAGTGAATCCTTTAAAATCTGAAAAAAGCACCGTTACCATATCAAACATATGGGGCTGGGCCGATCCATATTGTTTCAGTTCTTCAGCCACTTCGGTAGGCAGAATATTTAAAAGCAGTTCATCCGAACGTTTCTTCTCAAGGGTTATAATCCGGTTGTCACGTTGTTTTATTTTATAACTCCTGATAAGAATAAGCGTGATGACCATCAGGATCAAAACTCCGCCCAACAGTGACCATCGCACAAAACGTTCCTGCCTGCGAAGCAAGCGCTCCTCGTTCAATTCTTTATCTTTCAGTTCACTCTGGTATTTCGCCTCCATCTCTTTTAATTGCCGGCTTCCTGTTTCCGTATATATCTGCTCCTCTATGGTACGTGCAAGGCTAATATGTTCGTAGGCTTCTTTATATTTTTTATTGGCAAATTCAACCTGAGCAAGACACATGGCAGAAAAAGCAATACCCGGCTTTGTTCCACCCTTCCCGGCATATTTCAAACCCTTGGATTGCCAGAATTCAGCTGCTATAAAATTACCTTGATCTCTGAAAAGATTTCCCAGGCTGGTACATGCCCCGCCAAGTAAAGAATAATCCCCGATACGCGTCGTATCCTCGACTATCTGGCGTTCAAGATGTATTATGGACTTCATGTAATACTGCTCTCCAAGGGAAAACTTTCCCCAGTCATGATAAACACCCCCGATGTTAATTAAAGCGTGTATGATCAGATTTTCGTCAGGAATACGCTTTGAAAATTCTAAGGAAGATTGAAAAGCGTCAATGCTTTTTTCATGAAAAGTAATTCCCTGCTCAATGGGGATCTGTCCGATAAAAGCAGCGGAATGATAGATGTGACCCAATAAAATCCAGGACCGGGCAATTCCCGGGTTGTAATTTATTTTTATAGCTAAATCTTTTGCCTGTCCGGCATATTTCATGGCCTGTGTCAAAACGTCCTGGTATAACTGAATATTCCCCAGTCCAAGTAATATTTCAACTTTATATTGCTGGATTTTATTTTTAAAGTGCTTGTCGGATATTCCACTCAAAAGGTTATTTGCTTCCAGATAACATTTCATTGACTGAGTATAATTGCTAACTCTGTAGCTGATTTTTCCGCAGGCAAGATTACAGCGTACAGCCAATAATAAAATAGAAGGTTGTTGCTGTTCTATACTACTAATCATACGATCAGCATTTTTTTTTGCTTCAAAATAAATATCATAGGCCGTCCATGTTTCTGCAGATGAAATGCTGTCACCTTTTTTCAGCAGCATATTTATTATTGTCGTATCATAAGTCTGACAATACCCTGAATCAAATGATAATAGCCGAATAAGCAATACAACAAATATAAATTTGCAAATTTTCATGCAATCGCATCATTTGGTTAAACAAATATAGTGAAAATTACAACTTTATATTAGAAATTGTATCTAAGAATAAATAATTGCCAGGCCTTCCGCATCAGAGCAACAATCAGAAAATTAAAAGGCTGCCTTTGCTTTAAAGGCAGCCTTTTAATTAATATTCGCAAGCGTTATTTAACACACATCGGATTAATCATAGCATCAATGAATCATCTTCAATATCATACATTTTGATTTATCCGAACCGGAAAACTCCAGTGTAAATGAATACATACCTGCCGGTAGATCCTTAGATGAAAACAATACGGAATGTTTTCCGCTGCTTTGGGTTTCATTCAGGATTTCTTCCACCAGTTCGCCAATGGCATTGTAAACTTTTAGTTTTACCGTGCCGTTTTCCGGCAAATTATACGTCAGAGTGGCTTCTCCGTTAAACGGGTTGGGATACCCGGCAAACTCAAATCCGCCATCCTGCTCATTGCCCTGCATCCATATCCTGGGCATCAGTAGGTAAACATCATCAATTTCTTCGCCGTACCGGTTACCTATCACTCCGGTGCCACTCAGTTCAAACTTTACTTCACCCTGTTCCATATCACTGGCAGCACGGAATCCCAATCTTATCAGTTCCGTATTGGCATCCACATCAAAGTGTTGGTTTGTAGCATATACAATCCTTATTATTCCGTTCTCATCGGTTACCAACAGATCATTATCGTCGGCTATGATCTCCTCCAGCGACGGGTTGATCTTTACCTGTGCGTTTTTCTCAGCAGATACGGGCATGGAAACATTTACCAGCCTGTATCCAGCAACGGGATAAGCAATCTCAAGCCCTATGGCCGACAAGTCGTTTATTTTCGTGTTGATACGTAAAGGTATTTCAAAATAAGCAGGGTCATTGGTGGTGAGGTATTCGCCGGAGTGTTCAATAATCCCGGACGGCAATGATTTGGCGCCGTTCCAGTTATTCAGCGAATCGCGGTATTTGGTGCTGGAAGCATTGAAATCGCCGTAGCAGATCGTCTTCAGGTCGAGGTTCAGATCAGCACCTGCGACAGTGATGCCGGTATCTAAAGCCACCCAGTTGCCTTTAGGGAAATTCTTGCTGACCAGATAGGGCGACCCGATCTTTGCCTTGATCCTCGAAATATCTATTGAATTAATCGCTGTATTATTGTCTGCATTGGCCGCTTTCCTGTATTTCGGGTAGAAATTCCTGGACGGATCCATGAGAGTATCCACCCCTATGTAATACTTCACCATCGTCACGTCGATGGCATTTGCACCATCACCCCACTGCATGCTGTCGGCAGTGTATTTATCATAAGACAGCATATAGCTGCCATCCATGATACCACTGATTTGATAATTTCCATAGGCATCGCTGGTATCTCTGGCCACCTCGGCGCCTCCTGTTGTTTTCAGTATAACGATCACGCCATCAATATTATATATTGCTGAATTATAGGCAGGTGGATTGGGGGCCGGGTTGCCGGTATTGGCTTTGGCGGCATAGCGTGTTTTTCCATAAATAAGATGCCCCGCAACAGTGAGGTTCAGCGTGTAAATACTATCGCATCCGCTGATGGTCTGGTATTCCGCCGTATATATACCTGCAGCGGTGTAATCATTCCCGTGCCAGGTATAGGTCTGACCGGAATAGATCGAATGATTTTCAGTAAAGGCATAAACAGGATTTACGGTCAAATGCAAAGTGTAAACACTATCACAATCATGGGTTGTTTGATAATTGGCTGTATAGGTTCCGGCATCCGTGTAATTGTTTCCGTGCCAGGTAAAGGTTTCTCCGTCACATATGGAATGATTTTCAGTAAATGTGTACACCGGGTTTACAGTTAAATGCAGGGTATAAACACTGTCGCAGCCCAGGGCAGTATTATAGGCCGCTGTGTAAGTACCGCTGTCGGCATACAGTGTCCCCTGCCACAAATAGGTTTCCCCGGCGCATATCTGATAATATTCTTCAAATGTATATACGGGTAGTCCTTCATCTATGATATTATCGCAGTCGTCGTCAAGACCATTGCACACTTCTGTAGCACCGGGGTGTATCGCTGCCACTGAATCATTACAATCCAGATTAATAGCGACATAGCCTGGAAGCGGAGCACAGGCCTGGAATGAATTTTCCGGATCGCCATAGCCATCTTCATCATAATCCCTGTAAAACGTCAGCAGCGGTTTTACATTTACTGTAATAAGCGTATCCAGAATGATGCTGCATAAAGTTACGGGGTCTGTAGCTTTTATGGTGAACATCGATGCAGCGGTCATCAGGCCGGTGTTAAAAGTCAATGTATCGCCGGCTCCGGCTTGTGTGATTCCGATATCGGTTCCATTTTTCTGCAACTGGTATATTATGCCGGTCTCCGGATTCCCCAGGTAAATATTTGCGGAATCATTATAACAAACGGTATCTGCTGAAGCATGAACAAACATATCGTAGTAGAGTGAACGGACTTCCGATTCAGAGATTTTGCGGTCAAAAACCCTGACATCATCAATATTTCCGCTGAAGAACCTGTTGGTATAATCGCCCTGCCTTCCGATGGCAAAGTATGTCCCTGTATACGAAACATTGCCCGACCATGCGACAGAAGATATGGGTTGAGACACCCCGTTATAATAAATTCTGGCGTCTTCGTTTGCTTTCCGGGTTGCCACAATATGCACCCACTGGTTCAGCGGCACCGGTGTT
>Ga0209717_1000131_pt1 | contig 93479 bp, 82 predicted proteins | sample AD_UKC048_MetaG_FD_184418 | JGI IMG/M metagenome (GOLD analysis project Ga0209717, IMG submission 184418) | Active sludge microbial communities of municipal wastewater-treating anaerobic digesters from USA - AD_UKC048_MetaG (SPAdes) (version 2) | ecosystem: Engineered > Bioreactor > Anaerobic >... | reverse complement strand
TGTAAAATAATCTAATACTCCTGTAGGTAGGACAAAACTTGCCAAGGTTATTTCATTTTTATTTTGCATACTTTTTTTATGCAAAGTAAAAAATTATTTTTCTCCCCTCAACTTTTCCGATTGATCCCGGTTTAGATTATGGCATTGCAGGAGAAGGCGAAGAAACATTCGCTTCACTGCTCGGATACTTTGAAAAAAAAACGGATATCATCGGGGTTAAAGGTATCATCTGCAGAAAATCTCCGGCATTCAGAAAAAAAACAAAAAATAATTCTGCCTGTCCTTCCGAAAAATATTTTTCGGGCATCGAAAATTTTATTGATTACAACCCCTATAAAGAACGCGGCGCATATTCCATACAGTCTAAAAGAGGCTGTGCCCATAAATGTATTTATTGCACATATCCTTTGATCGAAGGGAAAAAATTCAGGACACGCCTTGTTACAGATATTGTGGATGAAATAGAACATGTCTCAGAAAAACTCGGCGATATAATGTTTGAATATGTGGATTCAACATTCAACGACCCTGCCGGACATGCCGAAGCCATCTGCTCTGAGATCATCCGGCGCAAACTCAGAGTCAGAATGCGCACCATGGGCATCAACCCGGCCAACACCAGCGACCGGCTTTTTGAATTGATGTTACAAGCAGGTTTTACGCAGATCGATTCAACTCCCGACAGCGCATCACCCGACATGCTTAAAAACCTTGGAAAAAATTTCCGCCTTGAACAACTTCAGAAAATGGCCCTGCAGATAAAAAGATCGGGCTTGCCTACCATGTGGTTTTTTGTTTTCGGTGGTCCGGGAGAATCCCGTGAGACCATAGATGAAACGTTTAGCTTTATCAGGGAATACATCCCCTCTGAAGATCTTGTATATATAACAACCAGTTTGCGCATATATCCCGGCACAGCGCTTCACAGAATCGCCTTAAAAGAAAAACTTACCACTCCAGACCAAAGCCTTTTGAAACCCGTATTTTATGAAAGTTCATCCTTTACACCGGCTGAACTGCATGACTATTTGAAACAAAAGATCGGGAGGGCGCACAACCTTTTATTTTCATCAGAATCCAGGCCTGATGCCCTGATGCTGCAGGAAGCTATACTGATCCGCAAACAGCAAAACCTCACCGAACCCATGTTCCGGACCTTGCTGCGTATCAGAAAAAGAATTATGGAGGAAAATAAGTTGTAAGTGTTCTTATCTGAATGCCAATAGACATATTATTTGATCTGCCTGAATATATAGAAAACGGGTTTTACAGCCGGCAATTCATAAAACAATGATCAGGCAACAAAAAAACTAAAATTTACTTTTCCGTATTTACGGTGCTGGCTGAATTTGGGATGTTTTGAAAAATCAAGATGGCCCGGGTGCTCCAATATGAGAATACCCTCAGGTTTTAAAAGGTCTTTCTGAAAGATTTTGTCCGGTAATCCGGCCACAGAAACCAGGTCATAAGGCGGGTCGGCAAAAATCAGATCATACTTCTTAAAGGCATGCCGGATAAAAGTAAACACATCCGAACGATATGCCCTGATGTTGTCAATTTTGAAATCTTCACAGGTGCGGATAATAAAAGACACCGACCTCCCATCCTGATCAACGGCCGTTACATCAGAACTGCCGCGGGAAACGAACTCGAATGAAACGCTCCCTGTTCCTGCAAAAAGATCAAGCACGGACAATCCATCAAAATCAATGATATTATTAAGTATGTTAAAAAGGCTCTCCCTTGCCAGATCGGTAGTTGGCCTGGCCGGCAGATTTGCAGGCGGATGCAGCTTTCTGCCCCCGAGTTTTCCGCTTATAATTCGCATAATACAACCGAAGTCAGATTATGAATAGTATGCGGAGGAATATCTTTCAAAATGAAACTGTTTAGATATTGTTCTCCAGGTTCCATAAAATCAATATTACGGATATATTTGAAAAGAATATCGTATAAAGCTGAGTTTTTCAAAACTCCTCCGCTCAGTATGATACTGTTGTTTTCAGGACTGAGTTGTAATTGCCCGTACACAAACAGTACAAAATAGATAAAATCCTCTGCGGTTTTGTATGCGAAGGAATTATAAAACAGCAACCTCCCATTTTCACTCACCAGCATATCAAAAAAAGCAGGATGTATATGGATAAAAACCTGTTTTGACAACATCCTTACCTTACTGAAGATCATAACATTTTCAATGAAAGCAGAACCATGGTGCCGCATCCTGAAAGATTTTAAACCCAGGTTGTTTTCAAGTTCCTCAGGAACACCATAGACATTATATAGTTCAGCGGTTTTTAGTTTATCGCCGCAGATTTTTTCATCAATAACTTTTCCCAGATTGAAATAAAAATAGGTCTCGCGTTCATCAGTCTCATACAGGGCATCGGGCACCAGCGTTGAACGCTGGGATTCCCATAAAACAACAACATCTCTGTATTGATGACTGATCAGTTCATTTTTCGTAAAAAAATCTTTCAGATGCTCAAAATAGCCAAACAGGCCGGCTTTATTCAGTATTTTTTTCTGTGCAAAAGCAATAAACTTATTCTTTTCCGGATCAAAAACCAGCAATTGAACAGAATTACCGTTCAGTCCGGCAATCAACTTATAACCTGTGGCCGGCGCCGTGCCGAAGCAGGGGTCTGTTTTTACAGTAAAAGTATTGTTCTCTGTCTCCATCAGGTCATTTTTAAAAATTATCCCTCCAGTCGCTTTTTCGTTCCAGTTTTAAATCCTTAAGTACAGACGATTTGATACGTATGGTAAAGTTATAACTTTTTCTGAAACCATAGGGTACCCATTCCATGAACATTTCCCAGCAGTGCAGGTCGCGGTGTATGCTCAGGGAGGTATATGAAAAATCTTTCGACTTGAAGTCATAGCCTGTGGTGTAACCCACCTTCCATTTGGGCGTGATATAAAATTCTCCCGAAAGCATTATTGTTAAAATAGTATCAGGTATATATCGTATTGACCGGTAATCAAAACGGCTGGAATAGCTGAAATTAAGATTCATACTGACATTCCACTTATTGAAAAAAATACTCTTTTTTTCATTGGTTACCTTGTCTTTTTTATGAAAATCGTTATCGCTGAGGGAGTAAGAGATTCCTACAATCCAGGAAGTGTTCTGCCTCCGGAACAAACGGTGGTTGACATTCCATTCAAACTGGTTCAGACGGACGCCGTTGGTGTCAATGACATAAGGGTCCCACGCACCGTTGAAACTCACGTCTACACGATTGAACAAGCGGGTCCGGATATTGAGCGACAAATAATCCCAGCGCAGCGAATCCCTGGCAAAGTCATAACCGCTGCCAAGATTCAGATAATCAATAAGTACAATCTTCTTTGACCCCGTCACAGAGTCTTTTTTTGATCGTACTTTCATCTCAAGATTGTTGTTCAGATTAAAACTGACCTTGCCCGACAAGCCCTCGGGAGGAGTGCCGTAAATACCGTTCTGAAAAATGGAATACCGCATCAGCCGGCCTGTAGAATCAATTTGTGCATACTTGTAATATCCCCAGAATTTTGAACCGAAATCGGGATGGTATGAAAAAGTGACAGAAGGTGTAAGTACATGTCGTATGGCCTGCAAAGCCCCTTTTTTGAAACGGAAAATCCCATAGATCTTCGTGGAAAGCTGCGATGCCACATTAAACTCATGTGCCATCTGAAAGCGCCGGATAGTATCCTTACGGATGAAAGAAGTATCCGTATCGTTGAACCATTGCTGCCGGGTTGACTGAAAATACCATCGTTCGGTAAAATTAAACGAATTATTCCAACTGATATATTTTAATATTTTCACAGGATTTCGTATCTGAAGGCTATGTTGTATACCGTTTTGCATTATATCAAAAATCTTTGGAGTAAGAACCAGACTATCATAAGTATTGATATAATTCTGTGCATTCAGTGAATAACTCACATTGATATTATCGTACCATTTCAAAGCGCCGGGTTTGTTCTTTTTTCGGAACGGATAAAAGGTATTTACCGAAAAATTGATCTGGGGCAGCCATAATTGAAGCTCTTTTGTGCTTACATTCTGCCTGCTTCCCAGGTTCAGTGAAAGGTTACTTTTTCCCCCGAACAAAGTGGTCTGGTATGCAATACTCGATTCAAAGGTGTTGGACAGATAATCACTGGTTGACGAAGGATTATATTTATAAAAACTGTTGCTGGCTGCTTTCACCTGGGCTGAAAAGCTGCTGTTCGGACGCGCTTTGGGATCCTGCTTGTGAGTCCATTCTATGGAAAAATCCTTATACTTGTTGTAATCGGGTAAAAATTTCTGGCTGATAATGTTGACAGCATAAGAAAGCCTGATGCTTCCATCATAGCGGTAACGCTTTTTATAATTTGATGTGAGGTACAAAGCCCAGCTTCCCCGTGTATAAATATCGCCCTGGAAGATCATATCGATATAATCATTGATACCCCAGTAATACCCGCCCCGCTCAAAATAAAATCCCCTGTTGGCCGATTCACCCCAGGTAGGAATGATTATACCCGAGATCTGCCCTCTCTTGTTAGGAAAAAAACCGAAAGGCAGCACCAGCGGGGTGGGAACATCCTCGATTTCCATATAGGCCGGGCCCGACACGAACTTATCATCAGGAATCATCCGCGCTTTACCAAAACGTATCTGGTAATGAGGATGTTCCAGATCGCAGGTGGTATAGGCGCCTCTTTTAAAATTGGCCGTTTTATCCGGAAAACGTTTGACGACGCTCCCATGCAGATAGCTGTCGCCCTCATTGGTAAAAATATCCTTGACCAGTCCTTTTTTTGTATCAAAGTTGTATAACATGTCACTGGCCGTAAAGGTATAACCGCCCTGCGAAAATTCGGGGCGTCCCAGTTCCTTTCCGGCAGTATCCTTTAACCCGTCGGCAAAAAGCTGTTTCTTCCTGAAATCAATTTCCACATAACCCGAGTTTAAAGTAATATCCTCATACTTAATTTCAACATCACCAAACAAAAAAGTCTTACGGTCATCAAGGTCCATTTTTATGGAATCTTCGGCTTTATAATCTATTTTGGATTCAATGGCATCAGGCGATACCTCTTTTCGCTTGTTTTTTATGGTATCATTCTTGATCGTGTCCTGTACTATTTTAACATTGTCGTTCGTTAGAGTATACAGAGTATCCTGAGCATAGGATTTATAAAAAGAAAAAAAAAGTAAAGCAAAAGCAATGCATCGCGATCTGGCAGATATGGTTAATAATTTCGTTGACAAATTGTATAAAGTGCTGATTTTGTCTGATAAAAAGCGCATAATTTTGCTTCAGAAATCTCCTGAAATTATTGACAAAACTAATTAAAATAAATTACTCAGATGAAACGAATTAATTTAATTTTTGTTTTGTTAGTCCTGATGTTTTCAGTATCTGCCGGTTCTGAGGCCACACAAGGCATTATGATCAGGAAGGTTGTCATTGATGCCGGGCATGGCGGTGATGACCCGGGCGCTGTAGGAAAAAAATCAAGGGAAAAAGATATTACACTGTCTGTGGCACTGAAAATCGGCAACTATATAAAAACCGCATTCCCTGATATAGAAGTCATATATACACGTAAAACCGATGTTTTTGTTGAACTTTATAAAAGGGCAAAAATTGCCAACGACAATAAAGCCGATCTTTTCATTTCCATACATTGCAACGCCAGCAAAAGCCCGGACCCGTCAGGGACGGAGTCATGGGTCATGGGACTGAATAAAACTCAGGCGAACCTCGAAGTGGCAAAAAAAGAAAATGCCTCTGTACTTTATGAAAATGATTACAAAACACAGTATGATGGTTTCGATCCCAACTCCCCTGAAGCCAACATCATATTTTCCTTGTTTCAGAATGCCTACCTAAGCCAGAGCCTGGATTTTTCAAGTTTTGTTCAAAAACAACTTTCAGGAAAAGCCGGCAGAGAAAACCGCGGGGTAAAACAAGCCGGGTTTCTGGTACTGTACAAAACAACCATGCCGGCCGCTTTGATCGAAATTGGCTTTATCAGCAACACGCAGGAAGAAGCCTTCCTTATGTCTGATAACGGACAGAACATAATTGCCTCAGCTATTTACAGGGCGTTTAAAGAATACAAGGCTCAGGTAGAGGATATTACAAATATTCCGGAAAAAGAAATTGCTGCCGATAGCATTTTTCAGCAGGTCACGGCAAAGGACACCACCCGGACAAAAATAAAACAGGACACCGTAGCTATCACTCCTGACAACAAAATTAAGGAGGTTTTTTTCAGGGTTCAGTTCACTTCGAGCAGCAAAAAGAAGCCTGTCAACCTCCCTGAATATAAAGACTTAGAAGATGTAAGATTTTATTTCCAAAACGGGATCTATAAATATACCTGCGGAAATTTCAGTACGCTGAAAGATGCCGTGAATTATCAGCATACCGTTCAAAATAAAGGTTTCAAAGATGCTTTTGTTGTGGCGTTTTTAAACGAAGAACGGATTACCCCTGCGGAGGCCGTAAAATATTTAGGAAATTAAAAAATAATTATCTTTGTAAAAAATTTTCACCTTGAAAATTTCGAAAGAGATTAAAATTGCTGTTGTTTTTGTCGCCGGACTTGCACTCTTGTACTGGGGAATCAATTTTTTAAAAGGCAGGGATCTTTTCAGAAAAGAACGTACGTATTACGCCCTTTACAAACAGATCAACGGACTTACCAAAGCTAATCCCATACTGGTCAATGGATTCCGGGTGGGTCAGGTCGAAGATATTCATTTCAGCTCAGATACTACCGGGCAAATAGTCGTTGTTATGTCCATCACCAACAAAGACCTGCAAATCCCTGATAATTCCACGGCCAAGATATACAGTTCCAACCTGCTTGGATCTATGGCCGTTGAACTTGTATTGGGAGATAGCAAGAAAATGGCTGTAGAGGGCGATACCCTGAAAAACCTCGTTCAACTCTCACTCAGCGATCAGGTAAGCGTTCAGTTCCAGCCGATTAAGCAAAAGTTTGAAAATGTCATGATCTCCCTTGATTCGGTACTGACCATCATCAGGGAAGTATTCAACGAAAATACCCGCCGCAACCTGGAACAGAGTTTTGAAAGTATACGGGCAACGGTCAAAAACCTTGAACATACCACCTATAATATTGATACGCTTTTTTCAGGTCAAAAGCATAACCTCGCGGAAATTATCAGTAATGTGGAATCAATCTCAGAAAACATCAAAAATAATAATGACAAGATTTCCAATGTAATCGCAAACTTCTCCAGCATCAGCGATACCCTTGCCAAGGCTCATATTGCCAGCACCATTAACAATGCAGACAGATCTCTGAAAGATTTTTCTGATATCATTGCAAAAATCAACCGTGGTGAAGGCAGTCTCGGCATGTTGGTCAACAACGATTCCTTATACAACAATCTTGATAAATCCTCCAAAGAACTTAACGAACTGGTTAAAGATATCAAGTTAAATCCGCATCGTTATCTTAACTTCAGCGTCTTTGGACCAAGCAAAAAGAAAAACGAATACAAACCGTCCGAATAATAGCCGCCCTCCCTGAATCAACAGCTACTTTCAGTGAATTATTATTACCTTTGAACGGGATACTTTTTCCCCGCCATAGATGACAATAGTATAAATTCCCTCAGGAAAATCACTGACGTTGATGGTCAGATCATCAGAAGGCTGTTCAATACGTTGCACCAGGGATGATGTAAATGAATAAATATCAATTCTATTAATATTATTCTTCAGATCTTCAGACCTAATGTTCAGGTACTCTGAAACAGGATTGGGAAATACCGAAACAGCTAACGTCGGATCCGTTTTCACCATCCCTACACCCGGGCACCATATACTCAGCCATTCGGGATGGTCGATATAGGGATTACGGTTGTGCTGAATGGAATAAACGGCATTGTTACGGTCAATTTCTTTCTGGCTAACCGGATCGACACTGCACCAAAAGCAAAGCATGTTCGTAAACCAGGGTTTAAACACCAGCTCTGTGTCACCATTAAAAACCGCTGCACATTCTGATGAGTTGGAAGGCCAGCCTGAAACAACATTTTCGTATCGGGTCGCCATGTAAAAATATGTTCGAGCCAAATCTCCCTTGTAGGCATTGACAGGCTCAAAAACCTTTCCGCTGTATCCGGCTTCAGAACAATTACCTAATTTACTTCCATTGGAGGAAGTATAGCTTGCCGAACCTACCTTACCATACGGAAAATTGGCCCGTTTGTTATTGACGAAACCATCCGTGGGATAGACATTAAATAAATCGGTATACATCGGCAAATTCTCGTTAAACCAGCTCGCCGGTACCGTATGTTCACGGTTGTAACAATCGCCTTCCGATGAATAACTGCCGCATTGATCACTGCTATTGGCTGTGTTGACATAATAATAATTAGCCGTACAATCCGCCTTCATGGAATACATATCCCAGACAATACTATCGAATATTTTATCTGTTATGGTATAATAGCTGTAGAGCGCGTTATAACTCACAGGAGTGTGGTTTTTAATAATGTTATACAGCGCAGTTTTCAAGCTAAGTCCGGTAAGCCCGGCAGCAGCATCGTAATACCCGGCAGGAATCTGTGCAGGAACCAAAAGGGTAGGTAAAAAGCAGATTAAAACAATAAATATCTTCTTCATGTTATCATCAGTAAGTCAGCGTTATTTCAGGAACAAAATTAGGTGTTTTATCGGCATTGCGAAATTTATACAGAAACAGCAGGGTATCATCTTGTCAGATTATTTACCAGAATAGTTTCGAGGATTAATATATTTCAGTTCTTCCTTTACTTTTTTAGATACATTCAGACTGTCGATAAAATCATGAAGGATCTTTTTTGTAACTGTCTGATTTCCCCTTACCAGATCCTTTAATGCATTATAGGGATCAGGGTATTGTTCGCGCCGGAGAATGGTTTGAATGGCTTCGGCCACTACAGCCCAGTTCTGCTCGAGATCGGCAGCTATCTTCGGCTCGTTGACAATCAGTTTACTGAGTCCCCTGCTGATGGATTTCAGAGCTATGAGTGTGTGAGCCACCGGAACGCCGATATTCCGCGTCACCGTAGAATCCGTGAGGTCGCGCTGCAAACGCGAAACGGGCAGTTTGGCTGAAAGATGTTCAAACAGTGCATTGGCAAGCCCCAGGTTGCCCTCGGCATTTTCAAAATCTATAGGATTTACTTTATGAGGCATGGCGGAAGATCCCACTTCCCCTTTTACAATTTTTTGTTTGAAATAATCCATAGAAACATACAGCCAAAAATCCCGGCATAGATCCGTCAGTATGGTATTTATTCGTTTCAGCGTATCAAAATAGGCCGCCAGGTTATCGTAATGCTCAATCTGAGTGGTGCATTGCTGGCGTTTGATGCCAAGCCTGCCGAGGAATTTATCGGCAAAGCCGTGCCAGTCTTTATCAGCATAGGCCACATAATGCGCATTGAAATTCCCTGTTGCCCCTCCGAATTTCCCCTCAAATTCAATATGATTGAAATGCAGCAACTGACTTTTCAGACGTTCGGCAAAAACCCGGATCTCCTTGCCCAGTTTCGTAGGAGTTGCTGGCTGTCCATGCGTCCGGGCAAGCATAGTAATGTCTTTCCAATCCTCAGCAACCACATTCAACTGATTGGAAAGATTATTCACTAAAGGCAGAATCACATTAAGCTGTGCTTCTTTAATCAGTAAAGGCAATGCCGTATTGTTGATATCCTGCGACGTAAGGCCGAAATGAACAAATTCCTTGTACATACCAAGTTGCAGATCATCAAATTTATCCCTCAGGAAATACTCAACAGCCTTTACATCGTGGTTGGTACATTTTTCGATATCCTTGATTTTCAACGCTTCGGCAAGTCCAAAATGCAGGTAAATATCACGTACTGCATCAAAAACCGGCTCTTTAATTTTTTTTAACGATGGGATGATGGTACACAACTCAATAAAATATTCGGCTTCAATAAAAACCCTTTTTTTTATCAGCGCAAATTCCGAGAAGTATTCAGACAGTTCTTCTGTCGCTGTACGATATCGGCCATCAATAGGCGAAACTGCTGTTAACGGGCTAAGCTCCATGTTTATTGATTTATAAAGCAAAAGTAATGATTTTTCCGTGTAGCAGTGCAAATTCATGAATTTGCACTGACATTATTCCTGGCAAACTTTTGTGCTATTATACTCTCGCAGGGCTTAAATATCAATAGAATGATCATTTCAAGCATAAATTATTGTCCGTAGGGCATAAACAAAAGAAAATGATATTCAATATGGTGACCATTAACTTTTTATTCCAATTGAATAACCCTGATTTATTATGGAATTATCGTGGTGTTAATTTCCTAAGAAAAAAAATCATATCTTCTTTATGTTCAATGAATATTTATGCCCTAACGGGCAATTTGATTTTTTTAAGAGTACATTTTATAATGCCAGCACCTCAAAAAAAGATTTTTCCTGAAGTATTACCAGTTAAAAACAAAAATAATAATCTGAAATAAGGCGCAGCATTTCTTTCGACTATTTTCAGGGTAGAAATTGAATAATTGTCAAATAGGAAAATAGTCTAAAAATCCCTAACGCAACGGACAGAAAACCCATTACCCTTTCCGTAGCTGCTCACATCGCTGTCATTGCTGTACATGTTCCGGCTCCAGGCGTCTGACGCAGAGTTGTCCGTAGAACTCCACCAGTAACCGCAATCTCCAATACCGTCGAATGCTCCATTGCTGTCGCGGTAGCCACCCGGAAGGGCTGCAAAACCTGTTTCATTGGTTGCCCCATTATCTGGATCTTTCCATCCATAAATTGATTTTAATTTATCTCCGGCAACATCTTCTCCACCTAAATTTTCGGTCAGCTTCATCATTTCTGCATCACTTGGTATATGCCATCCCTTGGGTGCAAGTCCTCTTGAGTCAACCACTGCAAACCAATTGTATAGTTTACCATATTTACTACCATTTGAATATTTATTTTCATAATAACACCAGCATCCCTCTCCCTCTGCTCCATACTTAACCCATTGTTCGACTGTTTGTGCTTCAGGTATGGCATCACCATTAGCGTAATTGCTTACATTAAGGTTCTTTGTCATCCATACCTGTTTCCCGATTTTTACCATGGCTTGCATAACATTTGAATTATTGTCAGTCATTGTATCGACTTCCGGTAAAGTATCCATTGGCGGTACTGGTATTTTTACTACTGCAATTTTTAAATTAATTACTTTTCTTGCACTATCGTTAATTACGACAGTTTGCTTTATTAGTACTTTTGTGGAATCAAGATTTTTGGCAATAATTAAATGTGCTCCTTTATCAACATTCACTTTTTTGACATCACCATTTTTTAATACGCCATAAGAAACGCTGTCAACATACAAAATGCAATTCGTATCAACATTGATTATCAAAGTGCAGCTTCCATCAGTAGCTGGCGGCGGAGAAACACAGTTGTTAAATAGTACAGCAATAAAAAGCAGCAAAATAAAGAACTGAAAAAAAATTATATACTTCATAATAGTATTTTTAACCCATGCACATACAAACTTAGAAACTGTTTTAATTTTATGTCACATAAGATTTATGATGGATTTTGTAGCGAAACGAGGCAGATTTTACAGACATAGTTTATCCTATGTCGAAAAATCTAACGAAGTTGCAGCAAAAAAGACGCATAAAGATATGAAAAGATAAAATCAAAACAATTTCTTATAAAAATATTGTTTGCTATAACGGTTTTTTTTTAAGCTCAGCAATCCTAATAAAGGCATGCAGGTCCGTTCCCCGTTCGGCTTAGGCTCCAGCCTAAGCCGTTTTTATTCTTACAGGCTACAGCCTGTTCCATTACCCTGTTCTTTACAATTGTATTTTTAAAATCGTTATATCTTACGAATATTCAGAGCAATTTCACGAATTTGACCTGATGTTATTCCTCGCAAACCATTGTGCTATTATACTCCCCATCACAAGCTGCAGGGCATGATACATCATAATGGGCAGTAAAACAATGCCGGCTAAAGGGCTGCCTGCAAACAGCACATTCGACATCAGGCTGCCGTGTATCAGGGATTTATTCGAGCCACAAAACAGAGCGGTGATCTTTTCTTCCCGTGTGAATTTAAACAGCCGGCTTGCGAAGCTGACCAGGCCATAAACGGTATAAAACAAAGTGATCAATGCAATACCAAGCCCTAAAAGTAATAATGCCGAATATCCTTCGAACATTTTTTTTTCAAATGATTCACAAAATGCCGTATAAATGATCAGTAAAATAACGATCTGATTAAAATAGCCTGTCTTTTTTTCATGCTTTTCGGCACAAGCGCCACCAACCTTATTCAGTAAAATTCCCAATATTACCGGAAACAACACCTGCAATAAAAGTTTTAAAAGTATCGGCCCGAAATCATATTCGGCAGATGACGTTTCCAGATATAATCCCATCAGGAATGGGGTGATCAGCACTCCGAGAAGCGTTGAAATACTTGAATTAAATATGGCAGCCGGGATATTTCCCCTGGCTATCGAAACCATCACCACAGCAGAAGTCACTGTTCCGGGAAGGCTCGAAAGAAAAAAAACGCCCAGCCATATCCGATCGTAACCGTGGTCACCTATGATACCCCTTGCCAGTATTACTATCAGTGGAAACAAGACAAAAGTGGTCAGCTGAACCACCAGATGGATCCGCCAGTTACTCAACCCTGCCTTCATTTTTTGAGGGCTTAACCTCAGCCCGTATAAAAAGAAAATTACTGAAATACCCACCGTTGCAATTTCGGAAAGGGGCACGGCCGAATCTTTGGCTCCGGCATGTGGCCAGGTATAGGCCAGCAGTATCACGCCAATAAGGGCAATGATAAACCAGTTAAGCCCCAGGATTCGGACGGTATTAAAAAATTTCAGACCGGGCGCCGGACTATTTTTCATCATTGTCTTTTAAAAAATCATCCGTAGATATTCCTGTAACGTACAGCATTATCAAGTGAATCCAGTATTTCACGCGTAAACCCGCCGGGTTGTTTTTCGGGCATTTCATCAGAAGAATAATTTTTGCTTTCCAATATCCCCGGCAACACACGTTCACAGGCATTGCGCATCTGATCCAGATAAAACTCATCCACCGCATCAAAATCTTTCCCGAAACGATCACTGAACTCAAACAATGCCGCATGAACGGTTTTATAAACAACCTCCTTACGGGGATTCTTTTTCCATACCCAGTTATAAGCTTCGGAAATAAGCTGCGGAGCATAGTCGCGGATCTTATCGTATACAGGGATGGCCGACTCGTCAATTTTTATCTTATCAGGATTCTCGCGCTCCCACTGTGCATGTTCACGGGCAACCCTGGCGTCGTATTGCGACCGCTTGAAGTCAATAAGGTAAAAAGTATAAATATATATGATCTTCGGCATCAGGTAACTGATGTTTTTTCGAGCTGATTTCAGGATGTATAAAAATGTTTTCCGGTGTACTTTTTCAGCTTTGAAGAAAAAGTATATAAATACTCCCGAAATCATCTTTCTCATCGACCATACTGATGAAAAACCCGGCATTTTCGTATTCGGCCTCCGTGTGATGTTCCGGATAAATGATATGGCGCGTTCCTTAAACTTACCGGCATCATAAATATCATCCCAATAGTCGGCAAGCCCTAAAAACAGCTCCTGCCGGCTCATCTGCCCGGGAATGATGTTTGAAATGATATCCATTTTATCGCTGGTTTCGTCAGGTTCGTTGTGGATGATCCGTCCCTGGCGCTTATAATCGTACCACATTTTAGTTCCCGGAGGCGCTGCCAGCGGATGACAAATATGGAAAATAATATCTGCATCCCTGACAAAATCAGCCGTTTTTTCAAAAACCGTCATATCATCCGATTCATTGCCAATGATCATATGAGCCAGCACCACCATGCCGTACGACTGGATTTTTTTTATGGCATCCACGGCTGAAACGCCAAGATTCTGCTTTTTATTCATGTCTTTCAGCGACTCAGGATTTACCGACTCAATACCGATCATGAGGGTGTAAAAATTCGCATCAGAAAGCAGTTTAAGCAATTCATCATCATTGGCAATGGTGATATCGATCTGTGTGAAAAAACCAAGAGGATTCCTGAACGAATTATTCAGTTCCGTCATCCGGAGGAGCAGCTCTTTCACATACTTTTTATCACCGGCAAAGTTATCGTCCGCAATAAAAACCATCCGCACTCCCAGGTCATTAAGCCTTCTGATTTCTTCAAGAACCTGCTCTATAGTCTTACTGCGGGGTTTGCGTCCATAGGTATAGATCACATCACAGAAACTGCAGTCGAAAGGACATCCTCTTGTGGTCTGCAACGAAACCGAATTGTACAGACCAATATCCTCCTTTATCAGCTCCCACCGTGGCGGTGGTACCGTTGACATATCGGGTTTAATAACACTCTTATAAACTTTTTGATAATTCCCTGTTTTATAATCTTCTAAAAACCGGGGCCATGTCAGTTCCGCTTCGCCGTGAAAGACAACATCTATATTTGCTTTATGTTTATAAATAAGCATTTCCACACCAATACCGCCAACAACAACGATAGAGGAAGGGCAGTACTTTTTGCATGCTTCAGCTATTTTGAGGCTGCGTATCAGCTGATTCGAAGTAATTGAAATCCCTATTATATCATAATTTTTTCCGGGTAGAAATTCTTCGGAAGGACCGCGGATATATTCATCATGAATCACCACTTGATGCTCTTCAGATGTAAGGGCAGCAACAGCAGCTACCGCATGAGGGGCATTAAAGGCCTTAGCATTAAGATATGGAATACTGCGGATGATTTTATTATCAATCTCATCGGGTGTACCCGGGCTAATAAGCAATATTTTCATTCATTAGGTTATTAAAAAACATTCTTGTGGCAATGTTACCTGGAAATTTTACAAAACCACAAAAATAATCCTGCTTCAATAATAATTGTGCTCAAAAGTAAAAATAATTTGATTCCGAACTGCCACAAAATACCACTATATACGATACAGAGGTAAAGCCCATACAGCAAAAATAACGATGTTGAGTCCACTCCGAAAAGCCCCGTTTTTCTTATCCTGCGCCTGTATTAATTTGTTTTTTATCGGTTAGTCGTGATAATTCGAAAAGATTGTTTATTTTTACCAATAATTAATGCGAAATGTGTGAAATAAATCACGCAATATGTACTAATTCTGTGATAAAATGGATATAGAAAGAGATGCCTTAAGAAATCTGATGCAGTGGAAAGAGAATAAATACCGTAAGCCACTGATGTTGCAGGGAGCACGTCAGGTAGGTAAAACATGGCTTTTAAAAGAATTTGGAAAAAGAGTTTTTGATAATGTTGCCTATTTTAATTTTGATACTCAACCCACAATAAAAGAGTTTTTCACAAAAACAAAAGAACCACATCAAATCATAAAATTTCTTTCATTTTTGAACCATCAGCCAATAAAACCGAATGAAACACTTATCATTTTTGACGAAATTCAGGAATGTTATGACGCTCTTAATTCATTAAAATATTTTTGCGAAGACTCGCCTGAATATTTTGTAAGCTGTGCCGGCTCATTGCTGGGGGTAGCCATGAATAAAGGAGCCACATTTCCGGTTGGCAAAGTTGATTTCTTATATATCCATCCATTAAGTTTTAATGAATATCTTTCTGCTGCTGATTCAAACCTGCTGGCTTTTCTTGAATCTGTAGACAAGGTTGAGGCCCTGCCCGAAATATTTTTTGATTCCTTGGTTAAACGGCTGAAAGAATATTTTATCACAGGCGGAATGCCTGATGCAGTTGTTTCCATTGCAGAAAAATCTGATGTATCTCTGACTCAAACAGTTTTGCAAAATATTTTGAATGCCTATGCCCTGGATTTTTCAAAACATGTAGCAAGCAAAGACATACAAAAAATTCATTACATATGGTCTTCCCTGCCTTCTCAGTTATCGAGGGAAAACAAAAAATTTTTATACCAGGCAGTTAAAAACGGGGCCAGGGCGAGAGAATACGAGGATGCCCTGCAATGGCTTATCAATGCAGGTTTGATCCATAAAATATATCGTTCTGCAAAACCCGCATTACCCATTTCGGCTTATGATGATTTATCCTGTTTTAAGATTTATATGATTGATGTAGGGATACTCAGGCGCTTGTCGCAACTCGACCCGATTGCCATATCCGAAGGGAACAGGTTATTCATGGAGTTTAAAGGAGCTTTAACCGAAAATTTTGTGTTAAATTGCCTTATTCGACAGTTTGAAACCATCCCACGGTACTGGGCATCGGACAACAGGGCAGAACTTGATTTTCTGTTGCAATATCAAAACGAAATCATAGCTGTTGAAGTAAAATCAGACGAAAACATAAGAAGTAAAAGCATGGCTTTTTATCGCAAAGAATTTGCCCCGAAATTAGGCTTACGCTATTCGTTACGCAATCTTAAATACGATAATGGAGTTTTAAACATCCCTTTGTTTATGGCTGATTTTACCAAAAAACTTTTATGCTTATTATAAAAAAATGTTTTGATTTTTTTCCGATTATATATTATTTATGGTCAGACTGAACCCCGGTGGGGCGCTAAACTATCGTAGTGATCACTCTTACCTGCCCGCCGCAAAAGGTTCTAAGTGACCTATACTAACCAAATACTGCATATTGAAAATAAATTTTGTAAAATTCATAACAGTTTCTGATTAAATTTGTGTAGAAAAAGAACAGCAATGAAAAAACTGCTAATCGCTTTATTTTTATTAATCATCCTGGCAGCAAACTCATTTGCCCAGCATTTGGGTGGCGCTGCACCTTATGAATTTCAGGCAAAATACCACATGCTCGACTCTTCGGAGCTATGGTCTCCGCTTTTTGACAACAAATCCTTCACTCAAACCCCGCCTCCGGCAGGTAGCGTCCGCCCTGTTGCAGAATGGGAACCGGCACAGGCGGTGCTTGTCACTTATCCGGGACAATTCGGTATTCCTTATCCTCTGATTGCTGAAATGTCGCAGGACTGCAATGTAATTACTATTGTAGAATCATCAACACAACGAACCACTGTTCGCAACAACTATGTAAGTTATGGAGTTGACACATCTCACTGCCGTTATATTATTGCTCCCCTTGATTCATACTGGTGCAGGGATTATGGACCTTGGTTCGTCATGACAAACGACACTGCCGTCGGTATCCTTGATTTTAAGTACAACCGGACCAGCCGTCCAAATGATGATAATGTTCCTGTTGTCCTGGCAGGAGCATCATATCTTAATATGCCTTTATACGGGATGAATATGTATCACACAGGAGGTAACTATATGTGTGATGGTTATAAAGCCGCCGCCATGACCGACCTGGTTGAAGATGAAAACACCTCCCTGACCCATGCTCAGATTGACACTGCTTTTAAACAATATATGGGCATCACCAACAACTACATCACCACCGACCCGCTCGGCGATTATATTAAACACATAGACTGCTGGGGCAAATTCCTTGATGTGGACAAAATACTGATCGCATCGGTACCCACGAGCAATTCACAATATTCCGACTATGAAGCCATGGCAACTTATTGGGCAAACCAGATTTCATCATACGGCAATAATTACCAGGTATACAGGGTTTACGAGCCTAATGGACAGCCATATACCAATTCCCTTATCCTTAACAATAAAGTATTCGTTCCATTTGTCCCAAACAATACCACAAATAATAATAATGCCCTTGCCGTGTATCAGCAAGCTATGCCCGGTTATGAAATTCTTGGATTTTCTTCCTCATCATGGCAATCAACCGATGCCCTGCACTGCCGCACTCACGAAATTGCCGATAAGGGAATGTTGTATATCAAGCATTATCCGCTGCTTGGCCAGAAACCCGTGCAGAGCCTTTACGCCATTAATGCTGAAATATACGCCCTGAGCGGTAGCAATATCATCGCCGATTCGGTGTACATAAAATACAGGGTTTTCCACAATTCATGGGGCGTATGGAACAAAATCCTAATGACCCATACCATGGGAAATTCCTGGACAGCTAGTATTCCTCAACAGCAGAGCGGCGACACTATTGTCTATTACGTCCATGCTTCCGACCTGTCCCCGCGTAACGTTATGCACCCGTTAATCGGGCAACCCGATCCTCACAAATTCTATCTTTATGGCTCTTCAACAGCGGTTGCAGAAAATGGGAATGTCAAAGCCCTCGTCTTTCCAAACCCTGCCGTCGACTACTTGTTTATTCAAATGAAAAATGCCAGTAATTCAGCCATGTCTGTCCGAATATTTGATATGGTAGGCAAAGAAATAATGACCATAAATGAAAACAACCCACTCGATCATATGATCAGGGTTGATGTAAGCAAATTCACTGCAGGCACATACTTCTTAAAAATTACCTGCGGAAGCTTATCAGAAACAAGGAAAATTAACTTGATACACTAACTGACTGAAGTTTCGCATAAAAAATAAAATAGACAAATACCAATCATTTGTGGATTGCAAAGAGATTAACACTATGGGAGACAACTCTTTCACATATAGTCAAAAAGAACAAAACTTCGATCAGTCAGAGCAGTAATTATGCTACACATAAATAGAGCATATTATAACAATTGAAGGTTCGCATAAAAAAATAAAATTGATAAATTCTTATAATTTGTGGATTACAAAGAGAATAACACTATAGAAAACAACTTTTTTACATATAGTCAAAAAGAACAAAACCACGGTCAGTCAGGGCAGATTCTCCATTGTGCGCCTTAGTGCAAACACTTTGTGCGCCTTAGTGGTAAAAACTTAACCACGAAGTCGCACGAAGGAAATTCACAAAGGGACACGAAGGAAGAAATAAATTGAACATCAAGAAAATGGTTCGTATCAACCCTCATTGCCGCGCTGTGTCCGGCTGCGTGACATAAAAAAATCATGCGAAACTTTAGTAACTGAATAACTCCAGTGCAACCCGCTAAGTACAGGTTAGCACATCAATTCGAATGATGCGGACAAGGCATGCCCCCTTCTTTTTTTATGCATTTCTTTTCGATCACCATCTTCATGCAGGTTGAATCGCCAGTTGTCGTGCTGTCGCCGGGACAACAATGCCTGAACATACCAAAATCCGGCATATCGGCGCATTTTTTCATCATCAGACGTTCGTTATCATGAAATCTTTTCGATTGAAGAGCCCTGTCCCCGATGTAGTATGCGCCCAAAACACCAAGAATAAGTACAATGCAGATAAAAAAAGTTCCCAGCCAGATCTTTTTGTTACTTCTATCAACAAAACCTTTAATAATTGTTATAAGACCTACAAAACCTAAAACAACAGCAATCATGCTGAAAATCAAAAATAAAATTTTCATGGGTTTCAGTTTAAGTTTATAATTTTTACCACAAAAATAAGCAAATCAAACAAAAAAGTCAATGATTATCAAAAAATTAGAATTCAAATCAGTAGCACCCACCCTGTTCCCTGAAGAAAAAAGTCAACAACACAAAACTTATTTTAACGGTATGATGTAAATCGCAACATCCCCTCAACACCTGAATTGTCAAAGTTTTATACTTTTCCATTCGTTTTTTTTCTTGTCCGTTTTTTTACACAAAAGTCTGACCATCCGGTTTTTGACATCAATGATCCCTCCCCAGCTGAATAAAAATTTTATTCGTTTTTTGACGTAATTCCAAATCACTTTTTTTGATTCAAGTAAATGATAAACAGAAGGAACCAATTCAAGAGGGATATAAAGAGGAATTTTCTTGTTCAGAATAAAATATCTGAAAGCATCGTGGCACAACTGGATCTGCTCTTTTGAAAACTCAGGAAAACTAATCGTTGCTTCCACTCTTTCCTGATAATACTGTTTATCAGGCATCCAGTTGTTTTTCCTGCAAATATCACCCAGTTCAGTGCCGGGATAGGGATGAAAAATGGAAATTTCAGCCACTCCTGATGCCTGCCGGCTCAGGCGCACCGTATCAAAGAACAATTCTTTATTCTCATAGGGCAGCCCCACCATAACAAAAAAATCATCACAAATAACATCATATTTGTCACACAATCTGAATGTATCCACAATCTGCTTATTTGTCATATTTCTTTTCAGAATTTTTTTTCTAAATTCCTCGTTACCATGTTCAATCCCGACCAGAATTCTTGATACACCCGACTCTTTTAATACTTTCATCATAGCTTCATCAACAGTACCGACCCTGATATTGCATTTAAAAGGGATATCGATTTTTTCCCTGTACAATGCGAAGAATTCATAAAACCAGGTCTTGTTCAACGTGATGCAGTCATCATCAAAAATAATATAGCTGAATTTATATTTTTCAGAGGCTACTTCGATTTCTTTTATGGCTTTCGCCGGGCTGCGCAACCTGAAATATCTTTTTGAATTGGTACTTATTTCTGATAATGCTTTATTGGAACAATAGGTACACTCAAAAGGGCACCCCCGGCTGAAAATAAACCTCATTGAATTCCCGTTATTTATAATCTCTCTCTGCAGATTCAGTGCGTCAATATCGGGAAACGGCAGAACATCCAGATTTTCAATAAGAGGCCTGGTTTCATTTCTAATGACTCTGTCGGCGGCATGAAACCAGCAGTTTTTAATATTGAAATAATCCTGTTTATGATCCAATGCCTGCACCAATTCCAGCAATGGATATTCCCCTTCTCCTCTGATGACACAGTTAACACCATCAATTTCAAGTATACTTTCCGGGTCTAAGGTAGGATGAACCCCGCCGCAAACAATAAAACTCCCGGCAGTTTCCTTATCGCTATTGATCTCATTGATCAATGATTTAAGATAATTGACCTGGGATGTTGTAATTGAAAAAGCTATGATGTCCGGTTTGTCCTTTTTAAGACCGGAAATAAATTCCATCCAGTCGTAATGATGCCTGATCAGGGTATGAACCGGCTGATAGCCCGACTGTTTGAGAACAGCGGAAATATATGCCAATCCGTAACTATAACTAAAACCCTGGTTGGTATTATATACCATGTAAACAAGATTGATTTTCATGTATTGATGATTTCTTGATGACAAATTTAAAAAATTAACACATCTGCTGATTTCTTTAATGATCAGCATTAGAATTTTTATATAAATGCAATAACTGAATTATTTTTTTAGTGATGTAATAAAAAATGCTATTTTCACGCTAATTTTTATGAAAAAAAATTCTTATGAAAAAACTTATAATTCTTTTACTGGTGTTTTCCTGTGCTCAGTTGCAGGCCGCCTTCGACGATTACTTTGAAAACAAAACCCTCCGTATTGATTATTATCATACGGGCAATAACGAGATCGACATGTATTCCATCGACGAACTCTTACAGGAGCCATACTGGGGTGGCTCCAGGGTAAATCTTCTGGATATTTTTGATTATGGGAAATATAAATTTCTGGCTTACGATGCCGAAAGCAACCAGTTGATTTATTCTTACACCTACAATACACTTTTTTCAGAATGGCAAACCACCAATGAAGCCAAAACAACCTATAAGTCTTTTTCAGAAACAGTGACCATGCCATTCCCCAAAAAGCCAATACGTTGCGAGTTTTATTCACGCAATAAAAAAGGTGTATTTGAAAAGAAATTCGATTATGCCATCGATCCAAAAAATTATTTTATCATCAAAAATCAACGTATGGTATTTCCCAAGGTGGACGTATTAAACTCGGGAGACCCTGCTGTAAAGGTTGATATCGTTGTGATTCCCGAGGGCTACACGGCCGGGGAAATGGACAAATTTATCAAGGACGCCAACAAATTTGCAGAATACCTGTTCAATGCCCGGCCCTACAAGCAAAACAAAAACAAATTCAATATATGGGCTATCAAAGCGCCCTCCAAAGAGTCAGGCACTGATATCCCCGGTGAAGGTGTATGGAAAAACACGCTGGTGGGATCAAGTTTTTACACGTTTGATACCGAAAGATACCTGATGACATCCGATAATAAAGATCTGCGGGATGTAGCTTCAAATGCGCCTTACGACCAGATATACATAATTGCCAACACAAGCAAATACGGCGGAGGCGCCATATATAACCATTATGCCTTCAGTGTGAACAGCAATCCATATTCTGAGTATATTTTCACCCATGAATTCGGACATTCATTTGCTGGACTGGGAGACGAATATTACGATTCGGAAACCTCATATAATGATTTTTATCCCCTCGATGTAGAACCCCCGGATCCCAACCTCACGACACTGGTAAACTTTGATGCTAAATGGAAAAATCTTATTGACAAAGACACCCCTGTCCCTACACCCAACGACACAAAATATAAAAATAAAGTTGGGGTATTTGAAGGCGGGGGGTATGTCTCTAAAGGGGTCTATCGCCCTGCATACGATTGCACGATGAAATCCATCTCCGTGGATAATTTCTGCCGTGTCTGTACTTTGGCAATTGAAAAAATGATCGATTTTTACTCAAAATAATCATAACGCAAAAAATCTAAAAGAAAGGAGACCATTATGCCGGTTACGAAATTAGAACAGATGTTCGACCTGTTAAAAAGTAAAGAAAAAAAACGCCTTGTGGCTGCTTACGCCAACGACTCCCATACCATTGGGGCTCTAAATCAGGCTGTTGATATGGGCTTAGTTGATGCAACTCTTGTAGGTGATTATGATACCATTGCCAGAGTATGCACCGAAATGAACATCAACATTGAAAAATTCAAAATCGTTCAGGAATCTGATGAAATAAAAGCAGCAGAAAAAGCTGTCGAACTGATCAATGCAGGAGAAGGAAACATTTTGATGAAAGGCCTGGTCAGTTCTGATAAATATATGAGGGCCATTTTGAACAAGGAAAAAGGATTGATGGCAAATCCCAACGCCATATTAAGCCATGTTACCGTGATTGAAAACCCCAGGTACCCCAGGCTGATCATCGTGGCCGATGTCGCTATTATCCCGCTTCCCGACCTGAAACAAAAAATTGCAATGGCCAATTACCTTATACAAACCGCACATGCGCTGGGTATCGAAAAGCCCAAATTAGCCATACTGGCAGCCACAGAACAGATGTCGCCGGGAATGCCTGCATGTGTGGATGCAGCTATTATCGCAAAAATGGCCGACAGGGGACAAATCAAAGGTGCTGTCGTTGACGGGCCGTTGGCTCTGGATGTCTGTGTCGACAAAGAAAGCTGCGAAATAAAAAAACTCAGCAGTCCGATACAAGGCGATGCTGATGCTATACTTTTTCCAAACATCGAAGCCGGCAATGTGTTCTTCAAAACAAATACCAAACTGGCAGGCGGTGAACTGGGCGCTGTGGTTTTTGGCGCCAAGGTGCCTGCAGTGCTTACTTCGAGAGGCGACAGTGAAAAAACAAAATTATATTCCATTGCGCTGGCTGCCTGCCTGGCGAAATAAGCAGACTGTGGATTTTTTGGGGGAACGGCAGGCAAAACAGGATAGGTATTGTTTTGCAGCGATTTCCTTATGGCATTTACGGTAATTCAAAAAAGAATTACCGTAAATTTTAATATTTACTAATTTTTTATTATTTTTACAATAATTTTTAAACCAAAAAAACAGCATTATTATGGAAAATGATGAACTGAAAAAAGAAACGCCCCAGGAAGAACCCAAAAAAGAAGAAAGCTTCTGGGAAAAAATCAAAGACAAAGCAGAAGACGCCTGGGAAGCAGCAAAAGAAAAAGCTGATGAGATAAGCGACAAAGCGGAGGATGCGCTTGAAAAAGCTGAAGAAAAAGCGGAACAGATTTGGGACAAAACAAAAGAAAAGGCAGAAGATATTTATGAAAAAGCAAAAGATAAAGTTGAAGATATTGCCGAAGATATAAGCGGCAAAAAAGACCAGCCGGACGAACCTCCTAAAACATCCGGAGAAGAAACAAAGCCCGAAGCATAACCGTAACTGCTTACCCCCCCTGATATCTCATTACTGCTCAAGTATACCTGAGTAGGTAGTGGTATGTATTTTCTTACAATAATGAAAGTTATAAGTAATATGGTCGAAAAAAGATAGCTTCATTTGCAAAAAATGAAGACCGGGCGGCAAATGCCCCAAGATATGCAGATGCCTAATTATCAAGCCTTTTTTTAAAAATAATTTATCTTTTATTTTACAAAAATGTTTTGTTACTTTGTCACTTAACAAATAACGAAACAATGGAAAAACGCAATATTCTCGTAATAAACCCTGGTTCAACATCAACCAAAATTGCTGTATTCAAATCCAACGAGCTCATTTTTACAAAAAACATCAAACATCCCACCGAGGAAATCGAAAGATTTGAAAGGATTTCCGATCAGTACGAATACAGGAAAAACATCATTGTTAATGAACTGGAGGCGGAAAATAATTGCCTTGGTTCCATTGAGATCATCATTGGACGCGGAGGACTGGTAAAACCAATTCCTTCGGGTGTTTATGAAGTTAACGAAGCCTTAAAAGAGGATCTGAGAAAAGGTGTTCAGGGGCAACATGCAAGCAACCTGGGCGGCCTGATAGCCGATGACCTGGCCAGGATGATACCGGGCGCCAAAGCTTACATCGCCGATCCGGTGGTGGTGGATGAACTGGAAGACGTTGCCCGAATCAGCGGGCATCCTGAATTTAAACGCGTATCTATCTTTCATGCTTTGAATCAAAAAGCCATAGGTCGCATGCATGCAAGGGCCATCGGAAAAAAATATGAAGAACTGAATCTGATCATAGTGCATCTGGGCGGAGGAATAAGCGTGGGTGCGCACAAAAAAGGTAAAGTTATCGATGTCAACCAGACGCTCGACGGCGAAGGTCCCTTTTCTCCGGAACGCAGCGGCACCCTGCCGGCAGGTGATCTTGTCCGATTGTGTTTCAGCGGAAAATATACCCAAAAGGAAATTTTGAAAATGATCACCGGAAAAGGCGGCTTTGTTGCCTATCTTGGCACTAACAGCGCCTATGAAGTAGAACAAAGAGTCAATGCCGGCGACGAAAAAGCCATCTTCATCCAGAAAGCCATGGCATACCAGATCGCTAAAGAAATCGGAGCCATGTCGGTAGTTCTCGGCAGCGATGTCGATTCTGTGGTGATAACAGGAGGAATGGCATATGATAAAACATTCGTAAACCTTATCAAAGAAAAAGTCTGCAAAATATCCTCTGTCGATGTTTATCCCGGTGAAGACGAAATGAGGGCACTTGCCATGAACGGCCTGATGTTGCTGAATGGGGAAATTACTGCCATGGAATATAAATAATTTATCATCAAAGCAGCCCCCCGCGATCCAACTACTCTTTTTTCAAATCGTTCGATTAAAATCTTTCGTTTTTTATTGATTTTCTTTGGTTTATTTTGTATATTTACCAAAGTATTTTAAAGATTTATCGTCTTATATTATAGTTTAAATCAATACGAAACATTATGAAAAAACGAATTATTCTTCTGCCGGTTTTTACAGCCGTATTTTTAATGGTTTTTGTAACCTGTAAGAAAGACACTCCCGACCCTCCTGATACCAATATTAAAACAGGATACGTGACAGGAAAAGTACTGGCACAAAATGGCACCACGCCCATACCCAATGCCACAGTTTTTGTTGATTTTGACGGTGAAATATATATAACTGAATCTTCATCACAGGGTCTTTTCACTTTACAGGCGCCAGTTGGAGACCAGATTTTAAATATTCAGACCGGCGGAGGCAACATTTTCAGGGCACAGTACCCGGTTACCATCACCGAAAACGGAACAACCAATGTGCCTTCCGGAACTCTGAAACTTCTGCAGGCAGACAGTCTTGCTTATATACATGGGTTGTATGATAACATTCAGAATATCATCATTGACTCCCTTGGATACTCGGCTCAGATGATCACCGTTGCCGATCTGAACAACCTGGCATTACTGGAAACCTACGGCGCTATTTTTCTCAACTGCGGAAAACAGGGTCTGTTAGACTCATTAAAGTACCAGAACCTTTTGACTTTTGTTCAGAACGGCGGAAGCATTTATGCCTCCGACTGGGCGGTGGAATACCTCACCGGGGATGGTAATTTCAAGAGTTCCGGCCACTCACATGAACCCTACGGCATAAAAGCAAACTGCCCTGTTGGTTTATCGGGAGGTTTTATTGCCGACAGTACACTGTGTACATCCAAAACCGGCCCGAGCACCATGGTCATTGATGCCGAAATAGTTGCCCAGGACCTTATTGATTTTCTTGGAATATCTACTATCGACATTGAGTATGATCTGGGCGCATGGGAAGTAATACAGCTTATTGATGCCCCCTGGGAAGTACTGATCCGTGATAATACAACCTTCGGGCCGCTTGCTGCCCGGTATTATATGCCTCCAACCTCAAAATCACTGAAAAGCATGCTCGAACAAAACTGGGTGACCATTTGCCACATCCCTCCCGGAAATCCCTCTAATGCACATACAATCACCATTTCTGTCAATGCACTGGCAACTCATCTTGCTCATGGTGATTATATCGGCTCATGCGAAACCATGGGATATGGTGGAGTCATTTACTATACTACCTTCCATAACGAGATACAACACAATATCAGTACTGATGTTCAGAATATTCTACAATATTTTATTTTTAATATGTAACCAAAAACTTTATAAAATGAAAACAAAAATCCACCTTCTGTTCCTATTACTTGCTGCATCAATGATGATGTTCAGCTCATGTAAAAAAGATAACCATGAATTGGAAATCATTCCTGCAGGACCTCCTTACGGACCTGTTACCCCTTCATCTATGGCAGGCCTGGGTTCACACCCGGGATATCCTACCGGTACCCAATATACGCTGCCCAGCAATATCATTATTATAGGAGACATCCGGGGCGGACTGGAAAACAAGGGCTATGATATTGACAAAAACAAATACGACGGACCATTTCCTTATATCCAGCACAACAAAGCGTGGATCGACTATGGAACTGGGACATTTGTCAATTTATATATTAAATTCTTCAATGCACTTCCTACGCCATCTACCGTTGTGATCCCCGGAGGACTGATATTTGTCGATTCAGCGGATATTAATGAACATGTGGGCGTGTATCAGAAAGGATATATCCTTCAGTCGGACACCATTCCGGTTCCTGCACTTGATACGGCTTTTGCCTGCATCAGGGCATATTGCCTGAATGCCTCCCTGCTTCCCAGCAGCTATGACGCCGTATATTATATCGGCCCCATCACCAACAACCCGCAGCTGAACCAGATCACGACCATTATGGCGCCCAAGCAATATCCTTTCGGTGAAGAATATGATATCCAGCATATAATCTGGAATGTCACCGACCATGGATTAACACTGACGGCAGCAGAAATACAATATCTGAATTCTCTGCCCTGACAATTTTTTTTCTCAGGAAAACCGGCCCTAAAACAGCCGGTTTTTTTTTGAACATTCCGTTTTAATATCTTTCCCGAAAATAAATAACTTTGCTTTTTCTAATCTGAACAAATCAATGGAACAATACCTCGGACTACTTGATCATGTTTTACATAACGGCACGCCGAAATCAGACCGCACCGGAACCGGAACCATCAGTGTTTTTGGTTACCAGATGCGCTTCGACCTCGGAAAAGGATTTCCGCTACTCACCACGAAAAAATTACACCTGCGTTCAATTATTTACGAGTTGCTGTGGTTTCTGCAGGGCAGCACTAATATCAAATATCTCACGGATAATAATGTTTCCATATGGAACGAATGGGCTGACGAAAACGGCGACCTGGGACCCGTATACGGCAAGCAATGGCGCTCATGGCAGACCAGCAGCGGACATCATATCGATCAGATATCACAGTTGATTAACCTGATAAAAACGAATCCCGATTCCCGCAGGCTTATTGTCAGCGCATGGAATGTAGGTGAATTAGAAAAAATGGCGCTCCCGCCCTGCCATGTGCTGTTTCAGTTTTATGTGGCGGGAGGCAAACTCTCCTGCCAGTTGTACCAGCGCAGCGCCGACATTTTTATCGGAGTTCCGTTTAATATTGCATCTTACGCATTGCTTACCCTGATGATCGCCCAGGTCTGCGACCTGCAACCCGGAGATTTCATCCATACATTCGGCGATGCTCACCTGTATAATAACCACCTCGAGCAAACCCGCCTGCAGCTTAGTAGACAACCCCGTCAATTACCGGTCATGAGCATTAATCCTGATGTAAAAGAAATTCTCAGTTTTCAGTTTCAGGATTTCGAACTCCGGGGATATGATCCTTATCCGCATATTAAAGCCGAAGTTTCTGTATAACCTGAAAGACATGACACAAACTAAAAAAATATCGATCATCGTTGCCATTGCAGAAGATTATGGAATAGGGAAAGACAACCAGCTCCTCTGGCATATTTCCGAAGATCTGAAACGTTTTAAAAAAATCACTTCGGGTCATACCGTGGTTATGGGTAAAAACACTTACCTCTCCTTGCCGGTAAAGCCTTTGCCAAAAAGGAAAAACATCATAATAACGAATGTCCCGGAAGAGCAATTCCATGGTTGCGAAACCGTTTATTCCATCGAAGAAGCCATGGAAAAAATGGATGACGATGCCGAGAATTTCGTTATGGGTGGCGCAAGTATTTACAGGCAGTTTTTCGGATTAGCACAGAAACTTTATATCACCAGGGTGCATACAGTTCATGACGCTGACACTTTTTTCCCGGAGGTATTGCCGGATGTTTGGGAACTTGTTGAAGCCAGTGACGAGCACGTCGATCCGGACAATGGTCTGCATTATGAATTTCTGACTTATGCAAGAAAAGTAAAATGAAAAGAACATTCTTCAGAATTTTAGTAATATGCCTGTGCCTTGTTCCTTGTCTGTCATGCAATAAAAACCGGACGGACGAGCATCAGACCCAAATACTGCAAGCCGGGATTTCAAATCTTTACGAAACGGTTTCCAATGATGTTTTTAAGATTTTTTTATACAGTGTGCTTGCCATGAACGACAGTTTGTTCCACCCCGGAGATGCAGCAAATTTCAGGCTCCCTGACCCATGTATTGCTTTTAATCTGAATTCTACCGATACGACGACGTGGCCTAAAACGCTGCAAATCATATTTCCGGCCGGAAACTGTCAGGGCTACGACGGGATTAACAGGACCGGCCGTATGATCATCGAAATGCCCGCAGCCTCCTTCCCGCTCCACTCAAAATTCACGATCAATTTTGACAATTACTCCGTTGGAGGCGCACTGATAAGCGGTTACAAGAAAATATATATGACAGGCATTGACGGTTACTCCTTTACCGATAGCAGTTTCCTGCAGATCAACACCACAGAAGCTTTAACAGATTGGTCTGCCGTGCACCATTTGCAATGGGTTCTCGGAAACTCCTCGCATACAGATATTGCTGACGACCTGTTCATCTATAATGGCACAGCATTATGTTCAACGCCTCCGACCAGCAGTTCATATGATTTGGGGTTCAAAATAAATATTATTGAAGCGCTGCAATTTGCGAACTATTGCTTCTGGATTGGCAGCGGAAAAACTGAAATAATCGCGGCAGACCTGCCCATCAGTACCGTTACGTATTCGGATAGTTGCATCAATCAGGCGACCATAACCATTGATAATGAATTTCAAAACATCAGTTTTTAGGTCTTCTGTTTTTTCTTTTTTGCTGCCGGAAATAATACGTTATTGAGTATCAGCCGGTATCCGGGAGAATTAGGATAAAGTTCCAGATTGGTCGGAGGATCATATACAAAATGCTGGTAATCTTCAGGGTCATGGCCACCGAGAAAAGTCCACATACCTTTGCCGTATTCGCCATGAATATATTTTACCTCACCGGCAGATTTATTTTCCCCCATGATAAGCACGCTGGGTTTTACCAATTGTTTATTAAAGGCAGTGCTTTGTCCCATGAACGCTTTTATTATTCTTTCGTGATCCTGGCATAACATGCTCGGAACAGGGTCCCACTTGGCAGAAAACTCAAAAAGTGTAAATAAATCATTCTGGGGTAGAATCTTTCTCGTCAATGACACATCAATATCGGAAATCTCATAATTATATGGATTTACGTCAATTCTAAAATTTGTAAAAGCAAAACACTGTGAATAATCTAATTTCTGCTGGGCTTTCGGATCAATAGGATCGCCGTCGAACATCACATCGCAAATATCCACACCATCTGCAGCCAGCGCAATATCATAACTGTCGGGTGCAGAACACATCGAAAAAAGATAGCCTCCCCCGGCAACAAAATCCCTGATCTTTTTGGCCACAGACAGCTTGCACTGAGAAACCTTATCATAACCAAGTTTTTTAGCTGTTTCTTCAGATATTTTTTTATCCTCTTTATACCAGGGTGCATCTTTAAAACTTGCCCAGAATTTTCCGTACTGCCCGGTAAAATCCTCGTGATGCATGTGCAGCCAGTCGTAGGTTGGCAGAACACCCTGCAGCACTTCTTCATCATAAACTATTTCATAAGGTATTTCCGCATAAGTAAGAACCAGTGTTACAGCATCATCCCAGGGAAGTTTATTTTTAGGCGAATAAACGGCTATTTTAGGAACCTTCACCAGCTTTATTTCATCCATATTCACTTCGGGATCCATAATTTCAGATAGAATGGCCGCTGCCTGCACATCAGCGATCATTTCGCTGGAAACCCCCCGGATATTACACTCATCATGAAATACTTTCAGGTATTTACACAAAAAACTACCGCCCCGGTAATTAAGCAACCAGCTGACTTCAACTTCGTGCTGCAGTATCCAATAGGTCACTCCGTATGCTTTAAGATGGTTCTGTTGGGCATTGTCCATAGGGATCAGAAGATAAGCACTGCGGACAGGTTTAATAAACAGAAACGATATCAGCAGCAGGAAAGCAATCTTTTTCATAGTTCAGAAATGTCGCTGAATATTAATAAACGGTTCAGCCAAAGAGTTATTATAATGATCTGGTATAATTAAATGCAAAGTTAATAATAATCTGCATAAAAAACATTCTTAGTGCGTCTGCATCAATTACAGCATGACACCGGATTCCTTCAATTATCTATGCAAACTGAAATATAAGTATTTGTAAAATAACGGCATACACTACCTGACCGATCAAAACGGCACATCCTCCGGTGGTGTATCTGATTTCTTACCAACTTTCTTATTCATCTTCGACTGTACAATTTTAGTCTGAGGTTCGTAAAATTCAGTATTAGGTTGCATCACGGGCTCCTGAACTTCTTTATATTCCTCATAATCAGAAAATCTTCCTATACTTTTCTGGAATCTGAGTTTTATGTCGCCCGTCTGGCCGTTACGATGTTTGGCAACAATAATTTCCGCAAGCCCTGCCGTGGGTGTGTTGTCATCAAACTCTTCGATCTTGTAATACTCAGGCCGGTAAATAAACAAAACCAGGTCTGCATCCTGCTCGATAGCGCCCGATTCACGCAAGTCGGAAAGAATGGGTTTTTTCGACCCGGGGCGTTTTTCCACTTCACGGCTGAGCTGTGACAAGGCAATTACAGGTATGCTGAGTTCTTTGGCAAGGCCTTTCAATGCCCTGGAAATACCGCTGATCTCCTGCTCCCTCATTCCTTTTGTTTCGGCGCTGCCTGTCATCAGCTGAAGGTAATCAATAATTATAAGCTGAATATTATGTTGTGCGACCAGACGTCGCGCCTTGGCCCTTAATTCAAAAACCGGCAATGCAGGTGTATCGTCAATAAATATGTGTGCATCTTCAAGTTTTTTAATGCGGCTGTTGAGTTGCTGCCATTCATAATCTTCGAGATTGCCACGGCGCAGCCTGTCGGAAGGAAGTTCCGTTTCCATGGATATCAACCTCAGCACCAGCTGAATTGCTGACATTTCCAACGAAAAAATGGCAACGGGCACACCATAATCTATGGCCGCATTGCGGGCCATGGACAGCACAAATGCGGTCTTACCCATGGAAGGCCTTCCGGCAAGAATGATCAGGTCGGATTTCTGCCAGCCCGCCGTAAGACGGTCAAGCATGGTATATCCTGTGGTCACTCCAAGTGTGGCATATTCATTGTCTTTGCTCGCTTTTTTTGCATTTTCAATTTCGTTGATGGCTTCTTTCAGGATATCCTGCATATCGCTGTATTTTCTCCTGAGATTGGTCTCGCTGATATTGAAGAGGTTACGCTCTGCTTTATCAAGCAACTCAAAAACATCAGTGGTGTCCTCAAAAGCTTCGGTTGATATCTCCCCGGAAATACGTATAAGTTCACGCTGAATATATTTCTGAAGTATGATACGTGAATGAAATTCAATGTTTGCCGAGGAGGCCACCTTTGAAGTAAGTTGGGCAATGTAGTAAGGGCCGCCGGCAACATCAAGCTTGCCCATGGACTTCAATGCATTCGTAACGGTAAGTATATCTACCGGTTGAGATTGATTAAATAACTTGTAAATAGCAGAAAAAATATGCTTATGAGCCTCTTTATAAAATACCTCTTCGTTCAATATCTCAATGACATTTGCCAGCGCATCTTTTTCAAGCATCATGGCCCCTAATACCACTTCCTCAAGTTCGACAGCCTGTGGCGGTATCTTTCCGTATTGAAGTATAGATTGCTCAGTGACAGGAGCTTTAGCCCTTCTTTTCACAATTTCTGCCATAATATTTTTTTAATATCCAAAAATAATTTAATGTTCAAAGCATTGAACAAAACCGTACATAAAAATTTATCAACAAGATCAGATCACCGTTATCGCCGTATCAGGTATCAAAGGCTTGTTCTGAAACTTTCGGAAAAGCTGCACTATGGTTATCACATCCTTCTGACAATATTTAACGATACGGGGCAAGTCTTTTTCTTTCCAGTATACCTGAGCCACATCGCTGCCACTGATATCGTCTTTGGGTGTGGGTATATCAAACAATGCACTTAATAATTCCAGAGAGGTATAATTCTTATAGTCACCGAATTTCCATAACTCCATCGTATCGAAAAATTTTACTTCCCAGGGTTTTTTCGACTGTGTATCAAGGATTGCCGGGATTTCAATACCGTTTACCAGCATCCGCCGGGCGATATACGGAAAATCGAACTCCTTGCCATTATGGGCACACAGGTTACTCTGCTCTTTATTGTAATACTGGTTCAGCAGCGAAGAAAAGTCCAGTAACAGGTTCTTTTCATCATCGCCGGAAAAAGACTTGACTTTTATCGCTTCACCTTTGACAAAAGCAACAGAGACACATATGATCTTTCCGAATTCCGCATAAATACCGGCCCTGTCGTAAATGTCCTCAGGGCTTAACTCTTTGTTTGCAGCCAGAAATTGTGCTTTATGCGTCCATAATTTCTGAAAATTATCCGGCATCTTACTGAAATTTTCCCAGCGGGGCACCGTCTCAATATCAAGAAACAGAATGTGTTCAATATTTACATTTTTAAGCATAGCTAAAATCTTGGAAAGGTAAAGTTAAAAATAATTTCCAAACTGATTACATTAAATTCAGAAATATAAACTTTTTCTGCTTCACAAGTCTGTCGTAGCTATCCGGGACGGCCTCAAAACTGAACTATCCGGTTCAAACGATGTGTTCCCGTCCGGATGCCAGGCAAAAGTTTGATATTGTCCGGTATATATCGTCATATCCGGACTTATAATTATTAGCAAAGTTTGGCAAGCCTTCAAAAGTGTCATAGAAAATATTTGCCGGTTCTCATAACTGTCCGCTCATTATTTGGCTATTTTAACTTGCCCATAACGAAGGCGCACGCGTTGCGAAGGCGAGACAAAGAGTGGGATTTACCACGGAGGCACGGATCCGCAACGGCGGACACGGAGAGGGAATTTAACCACGGAAACACGGAGGGCACTGAGGAACACGGAGTGTGATTTTTTTACCACGGAGGCATGCGTTGGGAACTTAACACAACGGGTTTAATTTTTTAACACGGCTATTGTTTCACTATCTTTTTAAACCCAAATGTATTATCACTTTCAAGTTTTATCAAATAAACACCGGGAGTAAAGTTAGTTGTTTGTACAACAGTTTTTTCAATTAAATCACCTTTAAAAATGATCTGACCGAGCGAATTAAATATCTCAAAATTGATAGCTTCTTTATTGTCTTTTGCCTCAATAATTAATTCGTTAGTTACTGGATTCGGATATATAATTATACTTGAAAATACATTTTCTTCAATATCGGTTGACACTGCGCTAACATAATTTGACCTTACAGTATGATTAGTTTTTGCACCGCAAGCAGGGGTGTCAAAACCAACAAAATAATTTACATATAGCAGTGATGGGTTAGTGTAATTGTACATGTAAATGTTGCTTGGAACAGTTCCAATAATTGATGCATTACCGTTTGATTCAACACCATATACATTATATTCTGAAACTGTCATTCCTGTGTATGCACTCCATGAAAATCCATAAGTATTGCTAAGCTGGTCGTAACTTTTGATTAACGTTATCGTTTTATGACTAGGAGATAAAACACCTTCATAACTACATGTGTCAATAGCCGAAATTTTATAATTATAGGATTGACTCACCGGATTGCTTGTTAAATCAACATAACTCCCTTCTGAAAAAAGTACGCTCCCAATTTTTACCCAAACACCAAATGTTTGCTCCCGGTATATGTATACACTGTCAGTTGAATTGGACTGAGGTAGTGACCAAAATATTATATTTTTTTGTGTCAAGGTGTCGTATTCTACATAGCAAATGTCAAGCTCATCAGGGAAACTCAAGGTAATGTATAAACTTGAAGATACACCATCAATGCAAATATTCGTGCCGATTACAGTAATATTTCCAGAAAATAATCCAAAATCGACACTGATGCTATTTGTATCGCTTGTTCCTGTCGCACCAAACGGTAGTGTCCAAACATAGGAGGTTGCGTTAGCAATAAGCGGAACAGAATAAATTACTGAGTTTTGAGATTGACAGACGCTTGTCGGACCTGATATTAAGCCAGCATTAGCAGGATAAATGTCACAGGTTGAAAATCTTGCAACAAATGCATCATCTAGTCCCGCGTATGTTTCTTGATGTGCTCCGCTTGTTGCAATCCCAGTTGTAGATTCCGTATTTCCTGTTACAAATACATTTCCGTTTCCATCACAAGAAATTCCATATCCTCCGTCAATTCCACTTCCACCGTAATATGTTCCCCATTGCCGGACTCCAGCACTATTGAATTTTACAACAAATGCATCATAATTACCACCGCCTGTAATCTGATGTGCTCCGCTTGTTGCAATCCCAGTTGTAGAGTAAGCAGTACCTGTTACAAATACATTTCCGCCTGCATCACAAGAAATTCCATATCCTGCGTCAATTCCACTTCCACCGTAATATGTCCCCCATTGACGGACTCCAGCACTATTGAATTTTACAACAAATGCATCATATTGGTCCGCGTATGTTTCTTGATGAGCTCCACTTGTTGAAATTCCAGTATTTGATGAAGAATGACCTGTTACAAATACATTACCGCCTGCATCACAAGAAATTCCCTGTCCATATTCATGCCCACTTCCACCGTAATATGTCCCCCATTGACGAACACCATTACTGTTAAATTTTATAATAAAAGCATCGTAGACGCCACCCGCGAATGTTACTTGATGTGCTCCGCTTGTTGTAATTCCAGTGGTAGAGCTAGTATTACCTGTTACAAATACATTTCCGCCTGCATCACAAGAAATTCCATATCCTGCGTCAGTCTCACTTCCACCGCAATAAGTGCCCCATTGACGAACACCATTACTGTTAAATTTTACAACAAATGCATCAGCCTTACCCGCATTTGTTTCTTGATGTGCTCCGCCTGTTGCAATTCCAGTTGCAGATTTCGCATGACCAGTTACAAATACATTTCCGTTTCCATCACAAGAAATTCCATATCCTCCGTCAATTCCACTTCCACCGTAATATGTCCCCCATTGACGGACTCCAGCACTATTGAATTTTACAACAAATGCATCATATTCGTAATCGTAGCTACCCGTGTATGTTTCCTGATGTGCTCCGCTTGTTGCAATTCCAGTATTTGATGAAGTATAACCTGTTACAAATACATTTCCGCCTGCATCACAAGAAATTCCCTGTCCATAGTCATGCCAACTTCCACCGTAATATGTCCCCCATTGACGAACACCATTACTGTTATATTTTACAACAAATGCATCATAGTCGCCACCCCCGAATGTTACTTGATGTGCTCCGCTTGTTGCAATTCCAGTTGTAGAGTAAGTATAACCAGTTACTAATACATTTCCGCCTGTATCACAAGAAATTCCTAGTCCATGGTCAATCCCACTTCCACCGTAATAAGTTCCCCAATCAAGGGTTGGATTTGGATCAATAATTAACGTTTGTGTCGGAGCGTAAGATGGTATTTCGAAACAATAAATATCTGTATCTAAAGCCCGGTAAGTAATGTTTAGCTTATCATTTGTCTCTTTGATCCAACTTGCAGGAATGCTTTCTGTAAAACGGCCATGAGCAACATCTATGTTTATTTTATTTTCTGATAATTGAGTACGGTTTGCTCCAACGTAATGCAATTTTATTTGTTCTGCATCAGCTCCCGGGTGCACAATAAATTCGTATTCAACCGGCCTTTCTTTTCCCGGTCTTGCAACAAAAACCATATCAATGCCATGGTAAATATCTTTATAAGTTATTTTTCCGTAATTGCGCACATTGGTAGCTCCGCTTTCAGGTGTTACAGCATTGTAATAATTCAAATAATCGGCTGAAGGTTCTTCGGCTATAATTTCCGGGTTCGTATTGGCTCCAACCAGCTCCACATCAACCCTGTGAAAATAATAAGTAATATCTTTTCGCGGTTCATTATTTGGCCGCATTTTATCAAATGAATCGTCAATGATTTTTTCTTTGACTTCGGTTTTATAAGTGTCATAACTAAAACCATTGGCTTTAAGCTGAACCTTCATGCCATTACCTAAGCATAACAAATACTTCACATCAGGATTTGCTTTATAGTTCTGGTCATGAATCTGGCCTTTATTTTCGATAAAGCCATATTGTGGCTTTTGAGCTGTGTATTTTTCAATGTAATTTTTGTTTTGTGCAGAAACACCCAAGAAAAAAATAAATGAGGCTAATGCAAGTAAAATTTTTGTCATTTTAATTTAAAGGCTAATATATTTTTTTATCATTATTTACAATGAACACTAACAACCGTGCTTACTGTACAGCCACTTCCGATAGTACTGATAGATATGTAATATTTTGACACCACTAAAAATATAGTGCTTTTTCATAAAACAAAATTATTTAACAGAAATATTCATAGGCCTTTTCTGCTTCACAAGCCTGCCGTACTTATCCGGGACGGTCTCAAAACTGAACTATCGGGTTCAAACGATGTGTTTCCGTCCGGATGCCAGGCAAAAGTTTGATATTGTCCGGTATATATCGTCATATCCGGACTTATAATTATTAGCAAAGATAAGACAAGCCTTCAAGAGGCTATATCGTGATTAAATTCTCGGGCCGGCTGCCACCAGGCGTTTACCCTCTTCGTTATCCGTAAAACTGTTGAAGTTTTTAATAAATTTTTCGCCCAGGTTTTTTGCTGCAGCATCCCACGCTTCGGGATCCGCCCAGATATTTCTCGGGTTCAGGATTTTGGAGTTAACTCCGTTAACTGACTTCGGGATCATCAATCCGAAAACGGGTAATTCTTCGTATTCCGCATTAACAAGCGTACCATCAAGAATGGCATCGATGATGGCACGTGTTGAGGGGATATCTATTCTTCGGCCTACTCCGTAAGGACCTTCTATCCACCCGGTATTGACCAGGTAGGCTGATGAGCCGTGTTCCTTCATTTTTTTTGCCAGTTCCTGTGCATATTTTGTGGGATGCAACAACAGGAAAGCAGCTCCGAAACAAGAAGAAAAAGTAGGTGTGGGTTCTTTGATCCCGCGCTCGGTACCGGCTACTTTAGCGGTATACCCGCTTAAAAAATGATACATGGTCTGATCATAGGTCAGTTTTGCAACAGGAGGAAGAACACCAAAAGCATCGGCCGTAAGAAAAATTATGTTTTTTGGATGCGGGCCTTTGGAAACAGGCTTTACGATGTTGTTTATAAAATATATCGGATAGGAAACACGGGTGTTTTCGGTCTTTGCATTGCTTTTAAAATCAATGACACCGGTTTCATTGTCATATACAATGTTTTCGAGCAGTGCGTCCCGCTTGATGGCATTGTAGATATCCGGTTCGTTTTCTTTGCTGAGGTTGATGCATTTAGCATAGCAGCCACCCTCAAAGTTAAAGATTCCTTCTTCATCCCAGCCATGTTCATCGTCTCCGATCAGAAAACGTTTGGGGTCGGCAGAGAGTGTTGTTTTTCCGGTTCCCGACAAGCCGAAGAAAATAGCCGTATCGCCGTCTTTTCCCATATTGGCAGAGCAGTGCATAGAGGCAATACCTTTAAGTGGCAGAAAATAGTTCATCACGGAGAAGAACCCCTTTTTTATTTCTCCCCCATACCAGGTGCCACCGATCACGGCCATGCGTTCTTTCAGATTGAAAGCAACGAATACTTCGCTGTTGAGCCCCTGCTCTTTCCATTGCGGATTAGTAGCCTTACAGGCATGATACACAACAAAATCCGGGGTAAAATCCTTCAATTCTTCTTCGCTCGGACGTATGAACATATTTTTTACAAAATGCGAAGCCCAGGCCACCTCGGTTATTACCCTGATCTTTATACGTGTATTTGGATTTGAACCACAAAAAGCATCACTGACATAAAGCTTTTTTCCGTTCAACTGTTTTTTAGCAATACCTTTCATGTGCTCCCATGTCGCTTCGGAGATGGGTTTATTATCCGAACCCTTACGTTCAGGGCTGGCCCACCAAACATTACCTTCATTTTCAGATTCCCTGACAATGTACTTATCTTTGGGTGAACGTCCGGTAAAAATACCCGTATCAACATTAACAGCGCCTGTATCGGTTACAAAACCCCTATCATAACCCTCCAGTTTTTCATCTGTTTCGTGAACGAATAATTCATCGTAAGACAAATTATGATATACTTCCTGAACATTTTCGATCCCGTATAGGCTAAGATCGGGCTTGGCAGCCTTTGAACAATTACATGACATAATTATAATAATTTAAAGTTTGTATTTGGTTTATTGAAATTTTGTGCAAACTTACTAATTTAAATAATGTTAAAATGAATTTATCAATAAACAAAAATGTTGACCCCCGTTACATCCATAAAAAACCCTATACAGTATAGCGTACAGAAAAAATAAAGAAAACATTCCGGCAGTATTTTAGATTTAATCTAAGTAAGACAGTGCAATTTTAATAAAACTGCTTATTCAAAAGATAGGATTGCACATAATCTTCAATTCCTTCTTCCAGGGAAACAAAGCCCAGATCGTATCCTGCTGCTATTAATTTATTCATCTTGGCTTCCGTAAAATACTGGTATTTGTCACGGATATCAAGCGGGGTGTCAATAAAATCAATTTTCGGGCTTACATGCATTGATTTAAAGGTATTGGTAGCCAAATCCCAGAACGTGCGTGCTTCTCCGGTTCCCAGGTTATAAATTCCCGGGTTTTTCTGGTTAAGATAAAAAAACAGGCAGACCTTCACCACATCCTTCACATAGATGAAATCCCTCATTTGCTTGCCATCAGCAAAATTAGGATTATGGGAACGAAACAACTGCATGCGTCCTGTTTCGTTGATCTGGTTGAACGTATGAAACACAACGGATGCCATTCGGCTTTTATGGTACTCATTAGGCCCGTAAACATTGAAAAATTTAAGTCCTGCCCAGAAAGGTGGTGTACTGGTTTGTTCAATCACCCATTTGTCGAATTCATTTTTCGATTCTCCGTAAGGGTTGAGTGGCTTCAGTAAAGGGATCAGGTTATCATCATCCAGGTAACCGTATTCCCCCATACCATAAGTAGCCGCAGAGGATGCAAAAAGCAGGGGTATTCCGAACTCTGTACATAACTGCCACATGGTTTTACTGTAATTCAGGTTAAGCTCATTAAAGATAGTGATATTAAATTCAGTGGTATCGGTACGTGCCCCCAAATGATAGACAAATTCCACCTCTTTATGATTCTCACGGAACCATTCAAAAAAGACATCCCGCTGTATATGCAAGGAATAGGCTTTTCTGTTGATGTTATCGAGTTTGTACCCTTTGTGAAAATCGTCCACAATAACGATATCTTTTATACCTTTGTTATTGAGCTTTCCCACCATACAACTCCCGATAAACCCCGCTGCACCCGTAACTACAATATATTTCCGCATCTGTTTTTTATATTAATGCCCGGTTTAACAAATCCGCTATTACGGAATGATAATAAGTACTTTTTACGTATATTAATTCTTAATATTAAATGCTTAAGGCTACGATATCTCAATGTTCACAACTAATTATCATTGCCCCACACCATGACAACTCTTATATTTTTTACCGCTTCCGCAGGGGCAGGGATCGTTCCTTCCCACTTTTTTCTCTGCTTTTACGGGTTCTGTTCTTTGTACCTCCGAAGTCCTTTGATTTCGTGCCTGTTCCATACCTTCGTCGCGTCCGGCTTTAAGGTTGCTCATATCCGTCTTGCTTTGCCGGGCTTCCTGCACATTTTCAGCATTTCTGAAAGGCAAATTGCCTTTGACCAAAAATGATACAATTTCTTTATTGACTTTCTGTACCATTTTTTTAAACAACTGAAACGATTCGAATTTATAGATCAGTAAAGGATCCTTTTGTTCATAAGTGGCGCTCTGGACAGACTGTTTCAGGTCGTCCATTTCCCTCAGATGATCTTTCCATGCATCATCAATAATGGCAAGCGAAATGCCCTTTTCAATGGCCAGGGTAACATCCTTACCTTTATTTTCATAAGAGCGGCGCAGATTGGCAACCACCTGTATCATTTTGGTTCCGTCGGTAATCGGGATAGCAATATTCTCATACCGTTTCGGGTTGTTTTCATAAACATCCTTAATGATCGGATAAGATTCGGTGGCAATGATTTCAGCTTTATGCCGATAGGTTTTATAGGCCAGTTCGTATAACTCATCCGTCATTTTTTCTGCATTGGTCGAAAAGAAACCCTTTTCATCAAAAGGAGATTCAATGCCGAAATTTCGCAGCAAATCAATCTTAAAGCCCTCATAATCACGTTGTTCCTGGTGCTCATTGACAATATATTCACTCACATCGTAAAACATGTTGGCAATATCAATGGCCAAACGGTCGCCATAAAGGGCATGACGTCTTTTTGAATAAACCACTTCACGTTGTGAGTTCATCACATCATCGTATTCAAGCAGTCGTTTACGTATTCCAAAGTTATTTTCTTCGACTTTTTTCTGGGCGCGTTCAATGGATTTGGTGATCATGCTATGCTGGATCACTTCGCCTTCCTTGAGGCCTATCCGGTCCATAGTGCGCGCAATGCGTTCCGACCCGAACATTCTCATCAGGTCATCTTCCAGTGAAACAAAGAACTGGGAGGTACCGGGATCGCCCTGACGTCCCGCACGTCCGCGAAGCTGCCTGTCGACACGCCTCGACTCATGCCGTTCAGTACCAACAATGGCAAGGCCTCCGGCCTCTTTAACTCCAGGCCCCAACTTAATGTCGGTACCACGACCGGCCATGTTGGTTGCAATGGTAACCGTACCTGCATAACCGGCTTCTGCCACGATATCAGCTTCTTTCTGATGAAGTTTCGCATTCAGTACATTATGCCTGATCTTGCGGAGTTTCAGCATCTTGCTCAGCAACTCGGAAATTTCTACCGAGGTGGTCCCCACCAGCACCGGACGGCCCTTATTTACCAGATCTTCGATTTCCTTTATAACAGCATTATATTTTTCTCTTTTGGTTTTAAACACCAAATCCTGAAAATCCTTTCTGATAACCGGTTTATTGGTAGGAACAACAACAACATCCAATTTGTAGATATTCCATAGCTCTCCCGCTTCAGTCTCAGCAGTACCCGTCATACCAGCCAGTTTTTTATACATACGGAAGTAGTTCTGCAGGGTGATGGTGGCATAGGTCTGCGTGGCGGCTTCGATTTTTACATTTTCTTTCGCTTCCACGGCCTGGTGCAGGCCATCCGACCATCTCCGTCCTTCCATGATACGACCAGTCTGCTCATCAACGATCTTTATTTTATTGTCAATGATCACATAGTCCACATCCAGCTCAAAGAGCGAATATGCTTTTAACAGCTGTGTTACCGTATGTACCCTGTCGGATTTAAGTTCATATTCCTGCAGTAATTCATTTTTTCTTTTCAGCCTTTCGCTCTCGGCAAGGTTTTGCTTTTCCAGTTCGGCTATTTCACTGCCAATATCCGGCAGAATAAAAAAGCGGGGGTCATCGGTTCCCGAGGTAATAATGTCAACACCTTTTTCGGTAAGATCAACAGAGTTATTTTTCTCATCGATGACAAAAAACAGTTCATCATCAATAATATGCATGTGTTTGTTCTGTTCAGCCATATAGAAGTTTTCCGTCTTCTGCATCAGGGAGCGCATACCGGGTTCGCTGAGAAACTTGATCAATGCTTTGTTTTTGGGCAGTCCGTGATGTGCCCGCAAAAGTAATTTTCCTCCTTCTTTTTCATTTTCAGCGCTTAACGGCTCCTGCGACAATAGCTTTTTTGATTCGGCTAAAATACTGGTGACCAGGTTACGCTGCGCATTGTACACTTTTTGAACATTAGGTTTGAACGCTTCAAACTCCTGATTTTCACCTTTAGGTGTAGGCCCTGAAATAATAAGAGGGGTACGGGCATCATCAATCAGGACAGAGTCAACCTCATCCACTATGGCATAGTTATGCTGACGCTGAACAAGCTCTTCCGGCGAACGGGTCATATTATCCCTGAGGTAATCAAACCCGAATTCATTGTTGGTGCCATAGGTAATATCCGCCAGGTATGCCTTTTTCCGGTTTTCCGAGTTGGGTTCATGCCTGTCGATGCAATCGACGGTGAGTCCGTGGAACAAAAACAACATACCCATCCATTCCGAGTCACGTTTGGCCAGATAATCATTTACCGTGACAATATGCACGCCTTTTCCGGATAATGCATTCAGGTAGATCGGCAAGGTTGCAACAAGCGTTTTTCCTTCACCGGTGGCCATTTCGGCAATTTTCCCCTGATGCAGCACCATACCTCCTATCAGCTGTACATCATAATGCACCATATCCCATCGTATCATATTTCCACCGGCCATCCATGAGGTATCATAATAGGCTTTATTTCCTTCAATATTCACACTATCGTATTTTGCCGCAAGGTCACGATCCATAGCTGTAGCCTCTACCTCTACCTGCTCATTTTCTTTGAACCTTCTGGCTGTTTCTTTCATCACGGCAAAAGCTTCGGGAAGGATCTCATTCAGCTTTTCCTGAATTTTATCATAGATATTTTTTTCAAGCTGGTCAATATCTCTGTAGATTTTTTCTTTTTCGTCAACAGAAAGTGCTTCATCATTTTCCGCACTGTCTTTCAGTGATACCACCACCTGCTCATCTCCGGCAATAAATTCTTTTATCTGTTCACGAAACACAAGGGTTTTGGCTCTTAGCTCATCATTTGATAATTGAGAAATAGTTTCATAAGCAGCATGTATATGCTCCATTTCCGGTCTCAAACCTTTAATATCCCGGTCGGATTTGGTGCCTAAGAAAAACTTTAAAAAACTAGACATATAAATTTTTTATATAACACTTTAGAATTATCGGCAAAATTAAACTATTTCTGCATGGTGTAAAAGAAAATTAAATCTAAACTTGGTGTTTGCAGAAAAACTCGTTTTTGCAGAAGGAATAAGCTCATACAGGAGCTTGCATAGATGCAAAAGAGGAGTTTGCTGTAAAATATTCGTGGTGATCAACCTGCTGAAAAGCATTTTGGAAACAAGCATATCAAAGAGTTTGGCTTTTTGCCTCACACGGCATATTCGGCATATTCTTAAAATAAATTATTTATACAAAGCTTTCAGAAATCGAAATATTGTTTATCTTTGCACTCCCAAAATTGGGAATATAATTGAATTAATAATTTTTAAACCATCAAGGAAATGACAAAACATTATGAAACCGTTTTCATTTTAACTCCCGTTTTATCTGAAGATCAGGTAAAGGAAGCGGTAAAAAAATACCATGATTTCCTTTCAGAAAAGAAGGCCGAAATTGTGGTATCGGAAAATTGGGGTTTACGCAAACTTGCTTATCCCATTCAGAAAAAATCATCAGGGTTTTACCATCTGATCGAGTTCACATCAGAGCCCGGTGTAATTGCCGATCTGGAAATTGCATTCAAACGCGACGAAAGGCTTATCCGTTTTCTCACCGTTGCTCTTGACAAACATGCTGTCGCATACAGGGAAAGAAAACGTGCTGAAAAAATGAACAAAGAAAAAGTTTAATCTTATTGTAAAACCCAAACCTGAAAAATTATGGCACAAAACGATAGCGAAATCAGATATTTAACTCCTATCAATGTAGATGTTAAAAAGAAAAAATACTGCCGTTTCAAAAAACACGGCATTAAATTCATCGATTATAAAGATGCGGATTTTTTATTGAAATTCATTAATGAGCAGGGTAAGATACTTCCGCGCCGGCTTACAGGAACATCTTTAAAATACCAGCGAAAACTCGCCAAAGCAATTAAAAGAGCGCGTCATTTGGCTTTATTACCTTATGTTGCCGATTTATTAAAATAAGGAGGAAAATAATATGAAAGTGATTTTAAAACAAGATGTCCCCAACTTAGGTTATGCCAACGAAACAGTAAAGGTAAAAAATGGTTATGCCCGGAATTATCTTATTCCAAAAGGTTTTGCCATGATGCTTACCCCTTCTTCTGAAAAAGAACACACTGAAATGATAAAACAAAAAGCTTTTAAAGAAGAAAAAATACGCAAAGAATCCGAAACCCTTGCCAGGGCGCTCGAAAATATTACAGTGAAAGTGGGTGCTAAAGCAGGAACCTCCGGAAAAATATTCGGCTCGGTAAACGCCATACAAATTGCCGATGCTATTAAAACTCAGTTTAATTATGATATAGACCGTAAAAAAATTACAGTGGACGGTGAAAGCGTTAAAGAACTCGGAACATATTCGGCCAAAATTAATATATACAAGGATATTAAAGTAGATATCAAATTTGAAGTTATAGCCGAATAAGCAAATATTTTTTTGAATGGTTATTAAAAAGAAATCCCGGCTTCATGTCGGGATTTCTTTTTATTTTTGCCTGAAACATGTTGACAAAAAACACCGCTAAATATGTCAAGTCCCTGCATGCAAAAAAATTCAGGGAAATACACGCCAGATTTATTGCAGAAGGGCCAAAAATCGTAAGAGATATTGCAAACAGCAAGCTTATAATTGACCAGTTGTTTGCAACCGGACCATGGATGGAGGCGAATACCGACCTGATCAGTAAAATTGCTGAGGCACATCGTGTTACAGAAAAAGAACTGGCCGGCATAAGTCTGCTTACCACTCCCAACCAGGTGCTCGCCACAGTAGTTATTCCTGAATCGAAGTTCAGCGCGTATATCGCTGACCGGTCACTTGTGATCACTCTTGATAATATCCGCGATCCCGGAAACCTGGGAACCATTATCAGAATTGCAGACTGGTTCGGCTACAGGTACATCCTGTGTTCCGATTCGTCTGTCGACGCATTCAATCCTAAATGTGTACAGGCCACTATGGGTTCTCTGGCCAGAGTGAGTATATATTATGGTGACCTGGAGCAAATTCTGCCGCAGAGTGCCGGCAACACTCCGATTTACGGAGCATTTCTGAGCGGAAACAACATCTTTGAAGTGCCACTCGAACCTCATGGTTTTTTAATAATCGGCAACGAAGCCAACGGCATTACACAGAAAATTGAAGCATTGGTTAAAAAGCGCTTGTTCATACCCTCGGGAATAGGCTCCGGCCCGCATGCCGAATCGCTGAACGCCTCCGCTGCCGCCGCTATCATTTGTGCTGAATTTTTCAGAAGATCGGCTGATACTACAAATTTAAACGTATGAAATACTACATCATTGCCGGTGAAGCATCGGGAGACCTGCACGCCTCTAACCTGATGACCGAAATCACTAAAAATGATTCCGAAGCTGAATATCGTGGCTGGGGCGGAGACCTCATGAAAACCGCCGGCGCTCATCTAGTGAAACATATCAGTGAAATTTCTTTTATGGGATTTGCAGAGGTAGTGTTAAACCTCCGGACCATTCTCAGAAATCTGAGCTTATGCAAAAAAGATATTGAAACATTTCATCCTGATGTGCTCATCCTTGTTGATTATCCGGGCTTTAACCTGAAGATTGCCTCCTTCGCCCGTCAAAAAGGATACAGGGTAATCTATTATATATCACCGCAGATATGGGCATGGAAGCAATCACGCGTTTATAAGATTAAAAAGTCCGTCGACAAAATGATGGTGATATTGCCGTTTGAAAAAGATTTTTATAAACGATATGATTACGAGGCGGATTTTGTCGGACATCCCCTGCTCGATGCGGTTGAAAACTACAAAAAGAATAATTCATTTCTGAATTTCCCAAGCGCATGCAAACTCTGCGAAAAACCTATCGTTGCCCTGCTGCCCGGAAGTCGTAAACAGGAAATATCACGCATGCTTAAAATAATGATTTCAGTATGCGAAAGTTTCAGCGGGGTTCAGTTTGTTATTGCCGGCGCTCCTTCCATCAGTCCGGATTATTATTCAGGCTTGATCAAGGAAAAAAATGTAAAAATAGTTTACAACAAGACATATGACCTGCTGATGAATGCCGATGCCGCACTGGTGACATCGGGCACTGCAACCTTAGAAACGGCCCTTTTTGATGTGCCCCAGGTGGTATGTTACAAAGGTTCATGGTTGTCGTATCTGATCGCACGGCTGGTCATAAAGGTCAGATACATTTCGCTGGTAAACCTGATTATGGATAAAAAAGTAGTAACAGAACTAATTCAGTCAGACCTGACCAGCACAAACCTTATCGAAAAAATACGTATACTCCTTTACGACACCGCATATATCAGCAAGCTGAAAGAAGATTATTCCTTTTTAAGGAACAAACTTGGTGATGCCGGAGCTTCTGCAAGGGCAGCAACTGTTATCAAAAATTATCTGTCAGAAAGGTAATCTTAATGAAGACCGGAGTAACAGTTACAACACCTTGGTTTACTCAGTCCATATGCCAGCCGGCAAACCATATTATTCAGTCAGAAATTACACGAAGTTTTCAAGGTATTTGTATTCGGGAGTAAACTCTCCGTTATGGAGTATCATCCCTTTTTTTATTGCCCTGGGCAGGTCAAGATCTTCAAACGACATTTCGTAATCGGCATTGGCAATAGGTTTTATAAAGTTTATCAGCATATCTCCAAAAGAGTATGAAGCATCACGGGGCAGTTCACTGGGCAGGATAGAAACAGCCATATCCAGGATTCCAAAACCTTCATGCCCCATGTTATAGGTATCCGTCATCGGGTTATACACAAAAATCGGATCCTCGATATGAGTACCATCATGGGTACATTCAATAGAGCCGTCGGGATCACAGGTGATATCTCCAATGATGGTCAATTTTGGCTGCCCTTTTGAAAAGATTTTCCGGAGGTACTCCTTGGTAATAATGCGCGGGTAACGGGCATCCCAATACATACAATTCATCAGCGCCGACAGATGGGGAATGTATTGCTCGAATTTGCTTTTGTAATCTCCGGGGTAAGCATATAAATCTTGCAGGTCAAAATCCTTACCTTCTTTATGCTCATAAATATCTTCCTCCCTGAAAACAACTTTATAGATAAGGTTATTGGGCAGATTATGCCTGTTCTTCAAAGTCAGAAGTTTTTCCGCCGATATCTCTTTGACCGGAAGCAGTCCGAGTATCTCCTGTGCGCCATTCGACACATTGCCATACCCGGTAAATCCGACAACAAAAGGTTTCAGCCCGTCGGTGAGACCATCCTCAGATATTTTCTGTCCAATATTTGAAATAATTTCCTTTGCCTCATTCAGTGAATTATATTTATGCGCCTGCTTCACCTTTGTAAGTTTGTTATCGATCCCCAGGGTCTTAAGCCGCATGCCAAGAGCCCACATGGTATTGATCATGCCTGCAAGGCCGGCAAACCGGCCAAAAAAAATCAACCGTTTTCCCTGTTCATCAACTATTTTTTCATAATCAATCAGATTGCATTTCAACTCCATCATCTTTCGAAGCATGGGCATATTATAAGGCTGTCCTTTAATTACATGAGAGAAAAAAACATATGTCTTCCTTTTCTCGAAGAAATCCTCAGGTATTTCTTTTATACCTAAAATAATATCACATTTTTTCAGGTCTTTCCCGATCTTTGCACCTACCTTTATATATTCGTCGTCTAAAAATACACGTTTGTCGGAAGTTTGAACTACAAAATCAAGTTTGTAATGCTGTATTAACCTTTCAACATGTTTGGGAGTCAACGGAGCGCGTCTCTCCATGAGGTATTTATCTTCATGCCTGATCCCTATGAATTTGCTCATATCTTTTTTTCTGCAAACGTACAAAAAAAATCTACATGAAATTATTCCGAAAATTAAGTTTATAATATGGGTAAAAATATTTATAAAAAATCATTAAAGTTAATAAAATTGTGTTAATTTTGGACTTCAGTACAATAATAATGCTAAATACTTGTTAAAGATAATTTGGAATTGTTTTAAAACATTGTTATCATGAGAAAAAGTAAAATAAAACGCCGGCTGCTGATTAGAGAAGGCTACAAACTAATGCGTAAAAACGGCTATCAGGCAACAAGCATCGACGAAATAGTAAATAATCTCAAAATTCCTAAGGGATCATTTTATTATTATTTCAAAAACAAAGAAGATTTCGCACTCGAAGTACTTGAGTATTACGTGACCATCGTTCTCAAACGAATTGAAAAAACGCTTGTTGACCCGATGATCTCGCCCAAGCAGAGAATAATTAAACTATATTCCGACTATATTGATATTTATACCAACAAGGGTGGTGCCGTATATGGCAATTTCGCATCGAATATCCGCCATGAGTTTGGAGATAAAAATCAGGATATCAGCAAAATGGTCAGCAATTATTTCCAGGAGATCAAAAGACTTCATATTAATTGCCTGCATCAGGCAAGAAGAGCGGGAGAAATTGAACGCTCACAGGATGTGGAAAAACTTGCCAAACTGATCATTTATTCCTGGGAAGGAGCCATCCTCAGAGCCAATATGAACAACAATATTAAATCTTTGTTTGTCTTCCGTGAACTCATCAGGGATTTTATTCTGAAATAACCTCCTTTTTTTACTTAATTTGTTTAATTTTGCCAACGATTTTGTCAGAATAATATTTTTTGGCACATGAGTTGTTATTTGCCAACCATCCTATGAAATAATTATTAATCAAAAAAATACCATCATGAAAAAATTACTATTATTAGGTTTGTTTCTTGCCGCTTTTGTCTGCAAGATCTCCGCGCAATCAAATGTTACGGTGTTCAGCCAGGAAGGAGAAAAATTCTGGGTCATCGTCAATGGCATCAAGCAAAATGAAGCCGCACAAACAAATGTAAAAATTACCGGACTGACTGAACCCAATTATAAATTGAAGGTAATTTTCGAAAACAACAATCTGCCACCCATCGACAAAGCCATCTTTACCAAAGATGCCGACGGAAACTCGCTAAGCACCAGTTACGAAGTTAAAAAAGATAAAAAAGGAAATTACGTACTGCGCCTGGCCAGTTATGATGAAACTCCTGTCGTTACCGAGCAGCAGTTTACAGCGCCATTGGTTCTTGTTGAAAGGCCTTCAACTCAGGTTAACGAAGTAAATACCCACCAGACACAAACTACCACCACGGTGGTTTCAGGCAATACCCAGGCCGAAGGTGGTTCAATAAGTATCAATGCAGTGGATCCTGTCACCGGTGAAGCTATTAATATGAATGTATCCGTCAACGCAGGGGTCACAGGCCCGGCCGGCAATGTAACTTCAACAACTACGACGATGACCACCACCACCACCACCACATCCACATCAGGCAATGTCAACGCACAACCTGCAGACAGACCTTCAAATGAGCATTATATCATGCAGGGCTACAATGGGCCAATGGGTTGCCCCTGGCCAATGTCAGATGCTGATTTTCAATCCGTAAAAGGTTCTATCACGTCAAAAGATTTTGAGGACAGCAAACTGGCCATTGCAAAACAAGTACTGGGTTCAAACTGTATGTTATGTTCACAGGTAAGAGACATTATGCAACTGTTCACCTTTGAAGCTACCCGCCTTGATTTTGCAAAATTCGCTTACAGCAGGGTGTTCGACCAGGGCAATTATTACAAGCTGAATGATGCATTCACGTTCGAAAGCTCTATTGATGAATTGAACGCATTTATCAACAAAAGATAATACAGTTATCATAAACAGAAAAGCCGGGCAGGTTGTCCCGGCTTTTTTTATGCATTATTCTCTGCACAAAAAATTATTTATTGTACATTTGCACCCGAATTTTAAAATAGTTTTATCTAAATAATATTAACAGGAGGAAATAACACAATGTCAACAAAAAGTAAAAAGTATGTTTATTATTTTGGCGGAAAAAAAGCTGAAGGCAGAGCTGATATGAAAAATCTGCTCGGCGGAAAAGGCGCCAACCTTGCAGAAATGGTTAACCTGGGATTGCCTGTTCCGGCAGGGTTTTCTATTACCACAGAATGTTGTACCGATTATTATGCCAATAATTGCCAATTACCTAAATCATTAACTGCAGAAGTCTGGGCTGGAATGAAAAAAGTGGAAACAGAAATGGGCATGAAATATGGAGATAAAAACAATCCCTTATTGTTATCATGCCGTTCCGGTGCGCGTGCCTCCATGCCGGGAATGATGGACACCGTTCTGAACATCGGACTCTGCACATCCACGATCCCTGGGCTCATAAAAAAAACCAACAACCCGCGCTTTGTATGGGATTCGTACAGGCGACTGATCATGATGTACGCCGATGTTGTTATGGATAAAGCCGAAGGCCTTGACAAGGATATCCGTAAGAAACTCGACGACATGCTCAATGATTATAAAAAAACTAAGAAAGTAAAACAAGATACCGACCTCACCGCTGATGACCTGAAAATTCTGGCCGCTGAATTCAAGAAAAAAGTTAAAAAAGAACTCGGAAAAGATTTTCCCGATAATGCCGAAGAACAATTGTTTGGCGGCATCAGGGCTGTATTCAAAAGCTGGAACGGTAAAAAAGCCGTCTCCTATCGTCGTATCGAAGGTATTCCCGACGACTGGGGCACTGCAGTAAACGTACAGGCCATGGTATTCGGAAACATGGGTGATACTTCAGCAACAGGTGTTGCATTCACACGGAACCCGGCCACCGGCGAAAACCTGTTCTATGGCGAATGGCTTATCAATGCCCAGGGCGAAGACGTGGTAGCCGGCATCCGCACACCAAACCCCCTGAACAACGACACCAAAAACGAACAGAACAAACACCTGCACAGCATGCAGGAACAAATGCCGAAAACCTATAAGGAACTCGACAAGATCCGCAACATACTGGAAAAGAACTTCAGGGACATGCTTGACATTGAATTTACCATACAGGAAACCAAGCTGTATATGCTCCAGTGCCGTGTTGGCAAACGTACCGGTACCGCTGCCCTGAAAATGGCTATGGATATGCTGAAAGAAAAACTCATCGATGAAAAAACCGCTGTTTTACGCGTAGATCCTGCACAGCTCGACGAACTGCTCCACCCTATCTGCGACCCTGCCGAAGAAAAGAAAGTAGATGTCCTTGTAAAAGGATTGCCTGCAGGCCCCGGCGCCGCTGTCGGACAACTGGTCTTCACGGCTGAAGATGCCGTGGCATGGGAAAGAAAAGGCAAAAAAGTAATTCTTATCCGCGAAGAAACCAATCCTGAAGACGTGGAAGGCATGCGTGCAGCCGTTGGTATCCTCACTGCCCGCGGTGGTATGACTTCACATGCCGCACTCGTTGCCCGCGGTTGGGGAAAATGCTGTATCGTAGGCGCAGGTAAACTTCATGTGGACGTAAAATCGAAAACCGCCAAAGTGGAAAGCACCAGCATAGTGCTGAAAGAAGGCGATGTGGTTACACTCAACGGAACCAAAGGCCATGTGTATCAGAAATCCCTGAAACTGATGGATGCCTCTGAAAATCCTCTTTTCAAACATTTCATGAAAATGGTTGACTCATTCCGGACAATGGGCGTCCGTACCAATGCCGACAACCCTGCCGATGCAAAAACCGCCCGCGATTTTGGCGCCGAAGGTATCGGACTGTTCCGCACTGAACATATGTTCTATGGCGCAGGTTCCGAAAAACCCTTACTTGCACTCCGCAAAATGATCTTAAGCAATACTAAGGAAGAACGCGTAAAAGCCCTCAACCAGTTGTATCCTTTTGTAAAAAAAGACATAAAAGCCACACTGCTGGCTATGGACAAACTGCCGGTCACCTTCCGCCTCCTCGACCCGCCTTTGCACGAATTTGTTCCTCAGACACCCGACAAGCAGGCTGAACTGGCCAAAGAACTGAAAATAAGTGTGGAAGACATCGTCAAACGAGGCGAAGGTTTACATGAAAGCAACCCGATGATGGGACACCGCGGCGTCCGCCTCAGTGTAACCTATCCGGAAGTATCCGAAATGCAGTTCCGCGCCATTTTTGAATCCGCTCAGGAGTTGATCAATGAAGGGTATCATCCGCATCCCGAAATTATGGTACCTGTTACCTGCGAAGTGGGTGAACTGGATGTCACCAAAAAAATTGCCGACAGCGTATATGAAGAAGTTTGTAAAAAATATAAAGTAAAGGAAATCAAGTATCTGTATGGTACGATGATTGAAATACCCCGGGCATGCCTGCTGGCAGACAGAATGGCAAAAACAGCCCAGTTCTTCTCGTTCGGCACCAACGATCTCACACAAATGACCTTTGGTTTCAGCCGTGATGATATTAATGGTTTTATACACGACTACACCGATCAGAAAATCTTAGCAGCCGACCCGTTCCAGACCATCGACCAGGAAGGTACCGGCCAGCTGATTGAGATGGCTGTAAAGAAAGGCCGCGCTACACGCCCCGTTCTTAAAGTGGGTATCTGCGGCGAACAGGGCGGAGATCCTAAATCCGTTGAATTCTGCTTCCGAACTGGACTCAACTATGTAAGTTGCTCTCCCTACCGCGTTCCTATTGCAAGATTAGCAGCAGCACAGGCCTCCATCAAATTCGGAAAAACAGAAAAACCTGCTGCAAAAAAAACAGCAAAGAAAAAATAATACCGAATATTCTATAAAAAAAGGAGGGCAAATTCATGAATTTGCCCTCCTTTTTTTTATTATATCAATCTAACTCCTCTTTCAGTTCAATCAGAAAATCCCTGATCTTTTTCAGTGACGCCACCACTTCTGAATTGTTAATGGTGTCGGCTTTATTATCTTTTATTTTGTCTTTGGCGCCCTGCAGGGTAAAGCCCCGTTCTTTCACCAGGTGGTAAATGATATGAAAATTCGCCACATCGGCTTTGGTAAACAAACGATTTCCTTTTTTGTTGCGAAACGGCTGGATGATATCAAATTCCTTTTCCCAGAAACGTATCAGCGAGGTATTCACATTAAACATTTTGGCCACTTCACCAATGGTGTAATATATTTTTTCAGTGGGTTTTTCTTTGAAAGGCATAATATTTCAGATTGCAGAAGTCAGAGTGCAGAATTCAGTCCGCCGTGGCGGATCATGATAATAAATACAAACATAATAATTTTTCAAAACTATTGAATATATGCTTAAGATTTTTTTTCAAGTTGAATATCAGTTTATAAACAAAATCATATAAAATCAATTAAACCTTATCGCCCTCACAGGACTGATGCGAGTTACCACATAGGTCGGAATGATCAGCACCAGGATACAAACCGCTATGGTTCCCAGGTTGATCAGCATAATATACCAAATATCAAGGTTTACCGGCACCTGGTTTACATAATATGACGCAGGATCGAGTTTGATGACGCCGAAAAACATCTGAACATTGCAAAGTACCAGCGCAAAGATATTTCCCCAAAGAAGCCCACGGATTACCAGGTAAGACGCATTATACAGGAATATCTTCCGTATACTCCAGTTCTTCATGCCAAGAGCTTTCAATATCCCGATCAGGGTGGTTTTCTCAATAATCAGTATGAGTAAGGCAGATATCATATTAATAGCAGCCACGATCACCATCATCACAATGATGATCGTAACATTTACATCCTGGAAATCGAGCCAGTCGAAAATCTGGGGGTATTGCTGCTTCACATTGGTGCAGTTCAGGTTGTAATCTATCCTGTTATAAACAGATTCAGTTATCTTATCAAGGTCTTTGAAATCCGTTATCATCACCTCAAAACCACCGACAAGGGTCGAATCCCAGTTGTTGAGCCGCTGAATATGATGAATATCGCCCAAAACATAGATCTTATCAAACTCTTCGAGCCCGGTATTATAAATCCCGGAGATGCGGAATTTACGTATTCCGGGCGCTGTTTGTTCCTGATTGATAAAATACATCAGCAGGCTCTGTCCGGTATCGAGTTTTAACTGAGAGGCAACATATTCCGAAATCAGAATATCATTGGTCTTGCCGGTATCGCTCACCGTGAAGGATTTTCCTTTGATGATCTTGTCCTTAAAAAAACTCCAGTCATAATCGCTGCCAATACCTTTAAGCACCACGCCCTGAATTTGTTCATCGGTTTTGATGATCCCTGCCTTGGTAGCGTAAACCTGTATATGCTCAATACCTTCCTCGTGCCTGAGTGAAGGGTAAAACGGCTGGTTCATGCTGATGGGCGAAGATTCCATCGAAACATTTTCATCATAGTTCGAGATAATGATATGTCCGCCAAAACCGATTACCTTATTACGTATCTCTTTCTGAAAACCCGTCACAATAGCAACCGCCACGATCATCACCGCCACGCCGAGAGCAATGCTGATCACCGCAATACGAACAATGGGCCTCGAAAAATTCGCCTTGTTTTTGGTGACGATGCGCTTTGCTATAAAAAATTCGGGGTTCAAACTGAAAATTTCATTATTTTGCAAAAGTATTTAAAATATCCGATAATATGAGGTATGCCGCCTTGCCTATTGCTGTATTTTTATTCGTCTTAACTACACTTCAATGCCAGGGACAGCATTTTATCACCGAAATCATAGAAAAAGATATGACAGTCAATGATGTTAAGGTAGGCGCTGAACGCACGGATATTTATTTCCCCTGGATCAAAAGCAAAAAAATTGCCGTGGTCGCCAACCATACTTCTATGATAAAAAATACCCACCTGGTCGATTCACTGGTCAGTGCAGGTTTTGATGTGAAAAAAGTATTCTGCCCCGAACATGGATTCCGCGGTGAAGCAGAAGCCGGTGAAAAAATTGGCAACACGGTGGATGTGAAAACAAAATTACCGGTGATTTCATTATACGGAAAAAACAAAAAGCCCAAAACTGAAGACCTCAACGGTATTGACGTAGTTATTTTTGACATACAGGATGTCGGTGCGCGTTTCTATACCTATATTTCTACAATGCATTATGTGATGGAAGCCTGCGCTGAAAACAACAAGCTGTGCCTTGTGCTCGACCGTCCCAATCCCAACGGATATTATGTAGACGGACCTGTACTGGAAAAAGAATTTACATCTTTTATTGGTATGCATCCGGTTCCCATAGTTCATGGCATGACCATCGCAGAGTATGCCTGCATGATCAACGGCGAAAAATGGCTGAATAACGGCATTCCGTGCCAGCTGAAATACGTTACGGTGACAAATTATGACCATAATCATTTCTATCAGCTCCCCATAAAGCCTTCGCCCAACCTACCCTCCATGGAAGCTGTGTATATGTATCCCACATTCTGCCTTTTTGAAGGAACATGCATCAGCGTCGGGCGCGGTACCGACCGTCCTTTTGAAATAATAGGCAATCCACTGCTCGACAGCACCGGATTCTCATTCACTCCGCAAAGCATTCCCGGAATGGCTCAAAACCCCATGCACGAAGGTTTGATTTGCCAGGGATATGATTTTCACAACTACGCCAAAAATTACATTAAAGGGTATGGTAAACTATATCTGTTCCCTTTGTTGGAACTATACAAACAACTGAAAGATAAAACAGAATTTTTCAACAATAGTTTTAACCTGCTGGCCGGAACAGCAAGCCTGAAACAACAGATCATCAGCGGCGCCACGGAGGATGATATCCGCAAAAGCTGGCAGCCCGGCCTGGAAAAGTTCAAAAATATCCGTAAAAAATATTTGCTTTATACCGACTTTGAGTAAAACAGCATACGATGCCACCCTCAAAAAAGATTCAGAAGGATAAAAACAGCATAATAAAACAGACAACGCCGGCAACCGTCAAAAAAAACGCTAAAAATGCCTTTTTTACGGAAACACGGCTGCAGTACATCATCATTTTGGCCTTAAGCCTGCTTATTTATTCAAACACCTTGTTTTTCGATTTTGCACTGGACGACGGGTTGATCATTACCGACAACAAGGTTACCAGAAAAGGGTTTCGGGGGCTGGGCGAAATTTTCACAAAAAACTCCTTCTACGGTGTTTTTGGCGACCAGGCCAATGAATACCTTCCAGGAGGAAGATACCGCCCCCTGTCGCAGGCGATGTTTGCTGTTGAATACCATATCTTCGGCCTCAGCCCGTTTGCAGGACACCTATTTAACATGCTGATATACAGCGTGCTTTGTTTGCTGTTATTGAAGATCCTGAAGATTATTTTTATTAAATACGACAACCAAAAATGGTTTATTTCTTTACCTTTTCTGGCCACACTGTTTTTTACCTGCCATCCGCTGCATACCGAAGTCGTCGCCAATATCAAAGGTCGTGACGAACTGCTGGCTATGCTTGGCTCCCTCGCTGCATTGTATTTTTCTGTCCGTTATTTTAATCAGGGAAAAAATGTCAACCTGCTCCTGATTTTCATCGCCTTCACGTTAGCCTTGCTTTCCAAAGAAAATGCACTGACCTTTCTGGCCATAATTCCGTTGTCATTATTTTTTATCAATAAAGAAACCCTGAAAAAATACATCTTGGTATCAGTGCCAATGCTATGTTCCGTAGCGGTTTATCTGGCGCTGCGTTACAATGCACTGGGCTTTATCAATAATACGTTTGAAAGCAAAGAACTCCTGAACAATCCGTTTCTGTATGCCTCAACCGCCGAAAAATATGCTACAATCTTTTTTACATGGGGAAAATACCTGATCCTGGTATTGTTTCCTCATCCTCTTACCCATGACTACTACCCTTTTCAGATTCCGATAGTAGATTTTACAGATTTTCGTGTTTTGATTTCATTGCTGGTTTACCTTACAATCACTATTTACAGCCTGATACGCATATGGAAGAGAGACATCCTTGCCTATGCGGCTTTGTTTTTCCTGCTCACCTTCTCTATTTCATCCAACTTCGTTTTTAACATTGGAACTTTTATGAATGAACGTTTCATGTTTGCGCCTTTGTTGGGTTTTACTATTGCCCTGTCCGGTCTGATGCATAAATACCTGATAAAGAAAAACCTGCTTTTAACCGCAAAAATTCTTGTAGTATTGCTGGTATCGCTGTATGCGGTAAAAACACTCAGCCGTAATTTTGCCTGGAAAGATTCGTACACCTTGTACACCACTGATGTTAATACTTCGGCGAACAGTGCCAAAGCCAATGTAGGTGCCGGAGAGGTACTTATCAAAAGTGTCAGCGAAACCACGCCGGATTCCATTCGGATACGCACCATTGAAAAAGCCATCACGTACATAAAAAAAGGAGTGCAGATATATCCGGGCTTTACTTCCGGGTGGGTTTTTCTTGGTTATGGCCAGCGCCTGATCAAAGATTATAAAAACAGCCGTTTCTCACTCGAACAGGTTCTGAAATTAAGCAATAACAACTCAGATGCCATTGCTTACCTGCACGGAGATGCAATAACGTGTTACCAGGGTGGTAATTACAGGCAGGCCGAAGAAAACCTCAAAACGCTGATACGTTATGTCCCCAAACACAGCGATTATGAATACCTTCTTGCTGAAGTATTCTCCAATACCAATAAAGTTGATTCAGCACTGCTGATACTGAACGGGGTGATCAGCAAAAATCCCGGTGACGATAAAGCCTACAACAAACTCGGTGAGATTTATGGCCGTATCTATCACGATTTTCCAAAGTCATTCGAATATTTACACAAATCATATGCTTTGAATCCTGCAAACCTTGAAAATCTGCGTAATCTTGGAACTGCATACGGCCTGACCGGTAATTATCAGAAATCGCTGTTTTACCTGCTCGAAGCCGAAAAGATCAAACCGGATGATAAAGATATTTTGAACAAATTATCGCTGACTTATCAGAACCTGGGAAACAAATATCTTGCAGAAAAATATGCCCTGAAGGCCAGGTAGCCTGTCAGAGCCATCAGATCATACCGCTCAAAAAAATTATTTCAATAATTTCAATTATAATCAGACGCAAATCCTAATTTTGCAGAAACTAATTTTAATATGGAAAAAGATAATATGCGGTTCAATTCAAAAGTCATCCACGGCGGAGAAATCAAAGATCAGTATGGCAGCGCCGTTGTACCGATTTACCAGACATCAACCTTTGCCTTTGAAGACGCCGAACATGGGGCTAAATGTTTTTCGGGCGAAACCAAAGGCTATATTTATACCCGTATCGGGAATCCAACAATAAAAGCCCTGGAACAAGCTGTTGCCGCTCTCGAAAATGGTTACGACGGCATAGCCACCACATCGGGAATGGGCGCTATCAGCTCTGTTTATATGGCCTTTCTGTCGAATGGAGCTCATATTGTAAGCCATGATGCTATTTACGGACCAGCCAGAGGAATTATTGAAACCATTTTCCCCAGGTTCGGCGTTGAAAATACATACATTAATGCATCAAAACCCGAAAATATTGAAAAATCGATACTGCCCAATACGAAGATGATATACATCGAAACACCTGCCAATCCCACGATGGATATCATTGATATTGAAGCTGCCGCAGCCATTGCGCACCGGCACGGGTTACCCCTTGTGGTGGACAATACTTTCTGCAGCCCATACCTGCAAAGGCCTCTCGACCTCGGCGCCGATGTTGTCCTGCACTCCATGACCAAATTTATCAATGGCCATGCGGATATTGTCGGCGGGATCATTGTCACTAAAGACAAGAACTATTATGATATTATCCGCCCGATAATGGTTAATATGGGCTTTAATATTGACCCCCATCAGGCATTTCTTGCACACCGGGGGTTGAAAACACTGGCTGTCCGTATCGACAGGGCTCAGCAAAATGCCATCCGGATATCGGAATTTCTCGAAAAACATCCTAAAGTTGCCTGGGTAAAATACCCCGGATTAAAATCGCATCCGCAATACGAACTGGGACAAAAGCAAATGGATGGCCCCGGCTGTATGGTCAGTTTCGAACTTAAAGGCGGCATCGAAGCCGGAACTATCCTGATGAATAATGTTAAGCTGGCATTGCTCGCCGTATCACTGGGAGGTGTCGAAACCCTGATACAGCATCCGGCCTCCATGACTCATTCAAAAATAGCCAGAGAAAAACGGGAAGCAGCCGGCATAACGGATGGACTGGTACGCTTTTCTGTAGGTATTGAAGATGTGGAAGATATTATTGAAGATTTAGACCAGGCTTTAAATAAAATTTAAACCGATAGTATCCCCTTTTTTAATACCTTTATATTTTCAATATATCATGTACAATTTTCGGGGAATATTAATCACTTTAATAGTAATTATTAATTTTTACGTATCCGCAGAAGCCCAAAAAGTGGCTGTTGTGCTGAGCGGTGGCGGCGCTAAGGGTTGTGCCCATATCGGTGTATTGCGAGCTTTAGAAGAAAACTGCATTCCCATTGATTATATCGCCGGCACGTCTATTGGGGCTATCGTTGCCGGTATGTATGTTGCAGGATATACCCCTGATCAGATCGAAAAGATTTTCACCACGGAAGAATTTTTAAACTGGGCAAAAGGAACCATTGAAAATAAATACATATTCTATTATAAAGAAGACGCTCCTGATGCCTCATGGATCAATTTCAAATTTAATTACGATACCATCCTTAGTTATAAATTACCTACCAACATCATTTCTCCTTACCAGGTTGATTTTGGCATGATGTATTTTCTGGCATCTGCCGGAGTGGCAGCCGATGAAGACTTCGACAGTCTCTATATCCCTTTCCGGTGTGTTGCTGCAGATGTTGCCGAAAAAAAAGCAGTGTCCTTCAAAAGAGGCTATTTACCTGAGGCTGTCCGGGCTTCTATGACTTATCCTTTCTATTTCAAACCAATTAAAATTGATAACCGCTTACTTTTCGACGGTGGGATGTATAATAATTTCCCGTCGGATGTGGCCCTGGAAGATTTTTATCCGGATATCATCATCGGAAGCAATGTAGCTTCTAACTGGAGTACCAGTTCAATAGACGAGAACAATGTGGTGGAACAGATTGAAAATATGCTGACGACTAATACCAACTACAGTGTTATCTGTGAAAACAGCATCATGATATCTCCGAAATTACCTAAAATGAACCTGCTGAATTTCGATAATTCAAAAGAAATCATCACCATTGGTTATTACGCTGCACTTGATAGAATAGACGACATCAGGTTTTTTGTTCATGACTCGGTTTGTAAAGAACAACGGGATCAGCAAAGACAAGAATTTATTAATAAAAAGCCACCATTACTTTTTGACTCCATAAACATTACAGGTGTAAATCCCGTGCAATCTGTCTACATCCGGAAATCGATCATGCATAAAGATTCCATTCTCAACGGAGAACAGCTTAAAGAAGAATATTTCAGGCTGATAGCCGACGATAAGATTGAATCTATTTATCCTAAAGCCTATTACAATAAAAAAACAGGTTATTTTACCCTGAATCTCGATGTTAAACGGGATAAAAATTTCAATGCACAACTCGGAGGACTGATCTCATCAAGCAGCATTACAGGCGCATATATCGGATTGCAATATAAATACCTTGGCCTCGCTGCATCAAAACTTTCAGTCAATTCTTATATCGGAAGGTTTTACAGTTCTTTTTGTCTGAAAAACAGGCTTGATTTTCCCACCCGTGTGCCATTTTCACTAGAGTCATCGCTTTCATGGAATAAATGGGATTATTTTAAGACCACCATACGCTTCTTTAATGATGAAATGCCATCGTACCTCATCGAAAACGAAGTTAATTTTATTATTGAATTTGCCATGCCGGCAGGCACCAAAGGAAAATTTATTGTCGGACCCGCAATAGGACAGATTCGAAATAATTATTACCAGACCAATAACTTCTCACGCACAGATACGGCAGACCGCACCTCCTTTGATTTTCTAACACTCCATACACTTTATAACCGAAGTTCACTCAACATGAGACAATACCCCACATCCGGCAATACCATACTTTTGGATGCACGGTATATTTATGGAAAAGAACATAATACTCCGGGCTCAACCTCTCCTGTTGATGAAATATTTGCAAAATCACGCCACTGGTTTCAGGTAAAATTTAAATACGATAACTATTTTAAAACATCAAAATTATATAGTATCGGACTCTACACCGAAATGGTCATTACCAACAAACCCTTATTCAGCAACTATACTTCCAGCTTGCTCTCAGCGCCGGCCTTTCAGCCAACCAACGAAAGCAAGGCATTCTTTGTGCCCAGTTTGCGGGCAAATGCTTTTGCCGCTGCAGGCATGAAAAATATTTTTAATATTTATAAAAAAATTCATTTCCGCCTCGAAGGTTATATCTTTCAACCTTATCAGGAAATCAAGAGAGATGAAAACTATAAAGCCCACTACGGAAAAATATTCGATTCCAGGACATTTCTTGGTTATGCAGCCCTGGTGTATAACAGTCCTGTCTGCCCTATCAGTCTAAGCCTCTCCTATTACCATAAAAAGGACAACCCCTTTTCCATTATGTTCAATATCGGGTATTTCATGTTTAATAAAAGAGGACTTGAATAATATCAACATTCTTATTAATATAAAATATATGTTTCGGCTAATTAAAATATATTACCTTTGCAGTCTTTTGTAACCTTCTTTACTGATTCCGTAAGGTTTCGGTATTTTTTTATAATTAATAGTGAAATGTCATGAATGAAACAACTGATCTGAATTCCGAAAATATCGGAACACCTGCAGGTGAAAACGCACTTCCGGTGGATGTGCCCATTAATGCAACCAGTCCTGAAACATCAGAAGAACAGGCATTACAATCCGGAAAAGCAACTGATACTGAAATCAGCCATCCCATCGAAGCAGAAGAAAAAATTTCTGTTACTTCAGAAACACCTGTAACGGTAAAAATTGAAACGGAACACGCTGAAACCTTTCGTAAAGCAGTACAAACAGAATCCGAAACGGCTGACGCTGTTGCTGAGTCAGGAAAGACAAACGAACAGCCATCACCTTTAACAAATGAAACCGATGCTGAAATCATCCAGACGACGGAATCTGAAAAAGTAATTTCTGTGACCCCGGAAGTAACCGACCCCGCACATAGCGAACACAAACGCAATAAACCCGGTAAAAGAGCTGCAGGTACAAAAAGCACCAAAGCAAAAAAATCTGATGATGATGAACTACTCAGCGATAAAGAATTTTCCGCGGAAGATACTGAAAATGAGGAGGAAAACGAAAATGAAGAAATTGTTTCATACAGCACGTTACCAAAAGAAAAACTTGTTGAATTGCTGGAAAACCTTGTAAGAGATCACGAGATTAACAAAATCAAAGCCAGGGTATCCGGAATTAAAGTAGCTTATATCAATTTTCTGAAAAAAGAAAAACAGGAGCACCTTGAAAGACATCTTGCCGACGGCGGAAGCAAAGAGGAGTACATCCCTCCTGCAGACCCCCTGGAAGAACGCTATAAAGCCGCTTTCGACATGTATAAAGAAAAGAAAGCCCTTTATGAAATTGAACAGGAAAAAATAAAACTGAAAAACCTTGAACTGAAAAAGCAAATACTCGAAGAGATCAAACAGCTGATCAGCTCCGAAGATTCTCTAAAAAAGACTTACGATGACTTTAAAAACCTTCAGGATAAATGGAGGCAGATCGGCCAGGTACCCCGCATAGAAATTGAAGGATTGTGGAATAATTATCATTTTCTTGTTGAAAAATTCTTCGAAAAAGTAAAGATCAGCAAAGAACTGAAAGACCTCGACCTGAAGAAAAATCTCGAATTAAAGATTCAACTCTGCGAAAAAGCTGAAGAACTGCTGCTCGAAAAATCAATCACCCGGTCCTTTAAGCTCCTTCAGAAATACCATGACGAATGGAAAGAGATAGGCCCGGTGATGCAGGACAAAAAAGATGAGATATGGGAACGGTTCAAAACGGTTTCGGATAACATCAATGATCAGCGTAAAGACTATTATACAAAACTCAATACGGAACAGGAAAATAATTTCCTGGCCAAATCAGCGCTGTGCGAGAAAATTGAAGCCATTAATACCGAAGAAATTACGAACAGCAACGAATGGAAAATAAAAACCGAACAGGTTCTCGAAATGCAGGAACTATGGGAAAATATAGGCCGTGCCCCTGTTAAGCACAATGATGAGATTTGGGAACGCTTTCGCAATGCTGTCACTATCTTCTTTACCAACAAAAAAGAATTTTTCGGAGAACTTAAAGAACAACAGTTAACCAATTACAACCAAAAACTCGACCTCTGCAACCAGGCAGAAGCACTCGTTAATAATACCAACTGGAAACAATCCACAACTGAGATGCTGAAACTGCAGCAGGAATGGAGAAAAATAGGCCCTGTGCCCAAACGATACTCGGATAAGATCTGGAAACGATTTCGTACCGCCTGTGATGAATTCTTTACAAAAAAATCTTCCTACTTCGCAAATATTAAGGAAATCGAAAAAGAAAACCTGAAGAAGAAAGAAGAGCTGATCGATCGAATGAATTCATTTGAGTTCACAGAAAATAAAAATGAAAATCTCGAAGCACTGAAGAATTTCCAGCGCGAATGGATGGAAATCGGACATGTGCCGATGGATAATAAAGAACAACTACAAAACACCTATCGCAAGGTCGTGAATCAACTGATGGAAAAACTTAAAATCTCATCGGTCGAGATCAATACCCTGACATATAAAAACCGCATTGAAAACCTTCAGAATTCTCCTGAGGCAGCCAGGGCATTATCTTATGAACGTATGCAACTTGAGGGGAAAATCAATATGCTGAAAAACGACATCAAACTTTGGGAAAACAATATAGGATTCCTGGCCAGTTCCAAAAAAGGGAATCTGCTGAAAGAAGAATTCGAGAATAAGATCAACAATACAAAACAGGAACTTGCCTTGCTCGAAGCAAAACTTAAAATGCTGACCAAACTGAAAAAGTAAACTCTTTTAAAAGGAAACCTCTTTCACGGAAGTTGTTGAAGTAAATTATTTTTATTAAGTTTAAATAACAACAAAATATTCCCTAATTTTGTTCTTTATTAAATCATAGTACAATGCCCCTGCTTGAAATCAAAAACCTAAAAGTATCTATCAATAATAAAAAGATCATCAAAGGTCTTGACCTATGCGTTAATGAAGGTGAAATTCATGCCATAATGGGTCCCAACGGCACCGGAAAAAGTACGCTGGCATCAGTCATTGCCGGACGCGACTATTTTGAGGTTAACGAAGGAGAAGTGCTTTATAAAGGTAAAGACCTCTTAAGTGTTCCTGTGGAAACACGTTCGCGCGAAGGCATATTTCTGGGATTTCAGTATCCTGTGGAAATTCCGGGAGTGAGTATGACCAATTTCATGAAAACGGCAGTGGACGAACACCGGAAATACAAAGGATTACCTTCGCTCACAGCCGTCGAATTCCTGAAACTCATGGATGAAAAAAAGAAAATGGTGGAAATTCAATCCAACCTCACCAACCGTTCGGTGAACGAAGGCTTTTCGGGAGGCGAAAAAAAACGTAATGAAATATTCCAGATGGCCATGCTGGAACCAACCCTTGCCATTCTTGATGAAACCGATTCAGGCCTCGATATCGATGCCCTGAAAATTGTTGCCAATGGCGTGAACAAACTCAAACGCCCGGATAACGCTTTTATCGTGATCACACATTATCAACGCTTACTCGACTATATCATCCCCGACTTTGTGCATGTGCTTTTTGAAGGGCGTATCGTCAAATCAGGAGGCAAAGAACTTGCACTCGAACTTGAATCAAAAGGTTACGACTGGATCAAAGAGGAACTCGAAAACAAATAAAAGATGAAAGCAGCATCACTTGTTCCCCAAAAAGATCAACTCGCAGATTTGTTCGATAAATTTAAAACTGAAATTTGCATTAACGATTCACCCTATGTCAGCAATTTAAGATTTGCTGCGTTAAATTCATTTTCAGTCAATGGTTTTCCTACTCAAACCGCAGAAGAGTGGAGAAGCACCAGCCTGATCGATTCCCTCGCACCGGAATATAATTTTTACTTCGAACCCTCTGAAGAAAAAATTGATGTAGATAAAATCTTCCGTTGCGAGATCAGTAATTTCGAAACACTCCTTTTCACCCAGCTTAACGGCTGGTATGTATACAAACAATACCCCCTCACTGAATTTCACAACGGAGTCATTGTCGGAAGCATGGCTCATGCCTTTAAAATCCATCCCGAAATCATCAGCAGACATTATGGTAAAATTGCTCATATTGATAATAACGGACTGACTGCATTGAACACGGCTTTTGCCCAGGATGGTATATTCATTTATATTCCTGACAATATCACTGTAGAAAAGCCGGTGCAAATGGTTAATATTGTCAATACCGGCGAGAACCTTTTTATCCAGCCCCGCAATCTGATCATCCTCGGCAAAAATGCAAAACTCACTTTGGTTTATTGCGATGATTCTATAAAACACCAAAAAAGTTTTATCAACGCATGTTCTGAAGTCTTTCTTGACGAAAATGCATGCCTAGATTATTATAAACTACAGAACAAAGACAATCTGTCGACAGTGATCACCAACAGCTTTTTCAACCTGGAAAAAAACAGCCGGCTCAACACCAATACACTTACCCTGAACGGGGGCGTGATGCGCAATGAGACCTATGTTTCCTTAAAAGGGACTGGAGCCGAAGCAAAGATCTACGGACTTTATCTGGTAGACAGGGAACAACATGTGGATAATCAGGTTTATGCCGATCATATAGCTCCCGAAACCACAAGTTTCGAGCAATTCAAAGGCATTATCGATGACAATGCCAGCGCCGTATTCAACGGACATATCCACGTATGCCGCGATGCCCAGAAAACCGAAGCTTATCAAAGCAATAAAAACATATTACTGACCGATACAGCCCATGTCAGCAGCAAACCCTTCCTCGAAATCTATGCCGACGATGTAAAATGCAGTCATGGCGCTACCGTCGGACAACTTGACCCCGAAGCCCTCTTCTACCTCAAATCACGCGGTATTTGCGACCGAAATGCCCGCATGTTGCTGATGTATGCCTTTGCCGGTGAAATTGTAAATAAAATCAATATCGGCGTACTTCGTGAACGCCTCGATGCTATGATTATCAAACGCCTCAAAGGTGAACTTTCCATTTGCGACCAGTGCGTACTGCATTGCAAGGAAAATGACATGATCAAATTCGAGATTGATATGAGCAAAGTCTGAGTTATGATTACAATGGCTAACAAACAAGTCAGGCAACAATTTCCGATATTGAATCTGGAGGTATCCGGCAAACCCCTGATATATTTCGATAATGCTGCTACCACACAAAAACCCCAGCGTGTCCTCGATTCGCTGAATAACTATTATACAACACTGAACAGCAACATCCACCGCGGCGTGCATTTTTTGAGCCAGCAGGCAACGACGGCCTTCGAGGAAAGCCGGGAAGCAGTCAGGCGTTTTATCAACGCTAAAAATGCTTACGAAATAATTTTTACACGGGGCACAACAGAATCCATCAACCTTGTAGCTTCTTCCTTCTCAAAGCGGTTTCTGCAACCCGGAGATTCGGTACTGATCAGTATGATGGAACACCATTCCAACATTGTTCCCTGGCAAATGGCCTGCAATGAAAAACAAGCCGTGCTGAACGTGATCCCGATTAATGAAAGAGGTGAAATCATTTACTCTGAACTTGAAAAGCTCCTTGACAACAATTGCAAACTGCTGGCAGTAACGCATGTTTCGAATACCCTGGGTACCATTAATGACATAAAACTGCTGATTGATATTGCTCATGCACATAATATCCCGGTTCTGATCGACGGGGCACAGGCCATCTCGCACATCAAAGTTGATGTCGGTGAACTGGACTGTGATTTTTATTGTTTTTCGGGACACAAGATGTATGCTCCAATGGGTGTTGGAGTGCTTTATGGAAAAGAAAATATGCTGAATGAACTTCCTCCCTACCAGGGCGGGGGCGAAATGATAAAGAACGTTACGTTTGAAAAAACCACCTATAACGAACTACCATTTAAATTTGAAGCAGGAACACCCAATGTCGGTGATGTAATCGGGCTGATGGAAGCCATCAGGTTCATGGAAGATATCGGGTACGATGCCATTAGAAATTCTGAACACGAACTGCTTGACTATGCCACAGACCAATTGAATCAGATCGGGGAAATCAGGATCATCGGTACGGCGGCAGAGAAAACTTCGGTAATTTCATTTCTCCCCGGAACCATTCATCCATACGATGCGGGAATTATCCTCGATAAGTTTGGCATCGCTGTCCGTACAGGACATCATTGCACGCAGCCGCTGATGGATTTTTATAAAATACCCGGCACCATACGGGCTTCGTTTGCCATATATAATACAAAAGAAGAAATTGATGTGATGACAGCTGCCCTGAAAAAAATAAAAATAATGTTCGCATAAAATGTTTTGTATATAATATGATGCTTTACCTTAATTATAATGTTAAATAGTTAATATTCAGCACTGAACGAATATGACTTATCATTATGAACAAAAAAGTTGCTGATAAGCTGCTGGCCGTTATTTACTGCACTATGACTGAATCAGTTGAGTTGTTGTTTACATAACAATTACCGGACATCGAAAGTTTTTCGTTAAAATTAGCACCGTAAACCTAAGTACAATGAAATCTTATAATGAAATAGTATCCGAAATAACAGGTGCATTTGAACTTTTTACCGACTGGATGGACAAATACAATTACCTCATCGAATTGGGAAAGTCTTTGCCGCTTATTGAAGAAAAATATAAAACAGATAATTACCTGATCGCCGGCTGTCAGTCACAGGTATGGGTTTATGCCGAATATAAGGATAATAGAGTATACTTCACTGCAGACAGCGACGCCATCATCACCAAGGGGATTGTAAGTATCCTGATACGTGTTTTATCCGGAAGAACCTGTGACGAGATCATCCATGCCGATATGGAATTCATCAACAGGATCGGACTGCGCGAACACCTCTCGCCTACCCGGTCCAACGGGCTGAATGCTATGATCAAACAAATGAAAATGTATGCTCTGGTCTATAAGACAAAATATGAATCAAACAAATAATACCATGGATAAAGCTGAACTTGAAAAAACCATTATCGAAAAACTCAAAAACATTTACGACCCCGAAATTCCCGTGAATGTGTATGACCTCGGATTCATATATGAAATAAATATCAGCGATGATTTTTTTGTGAATATCAGAATGACGCTTACATCGCCCAACTGCCCTGTAGCCGAAACATTGCCCGTTGAGGTCCGTAATGGCATTCAGGCCGTCCCCGGAATAAAAGGTGTATACGTGGATGTGGTCTTTGAACCGGAATGGAACCAGGACATGATGTCGGATGCTGCCAAGCTGGAACTGGGGCTGTTATAGGATTTGATAGCATAAAATTTTGAGGACGAAGTACCATTTTTTGTGAAGGTTGTCTCGCTTAACAACTTAAAAAAGCAGCTATTTGATTCTCATCTGCCGTTTTTACAAATCTCCTCAGCGCTGTTCCATTTTTATTGTTTTATATATCATAGTGTTTTTGGCGTCACAGATCACCAGCAAATAAATGCCGTTATCCAGTCCGGCCAGATCAAGAACAGTAATGTCAGATTTCACTCTTCCTTCCCGGACGACCCGGCCGAGGTAATCGTAAATTTTTAAATTAAAATTGTTGCGATTTGTGTTTTCCAGAATGAGATGTTCTGAAAAAGGATTGGGGTATATTTTCATGCCCTCTGATGCTTTTGGCACAATCCCCAAAGTGATATTCGCATAACATTGCGTATAGGATGTATTATGCAAAATATATTCATTATTTGAAAAAGTACAGGTCAACAACATTGAGTCTGGCATTTCCTGGCTGAACTTTACAGGAAAATAGGGAAACAAGGGTCCATGAATGCTTCCGATCCCTTCAATCCAGATTTCGTTGAGTTCATCAAAAGCACTTATGCCCGGCTCATTAAATGTTAACCTTCTGTATTTCACACCATGTAATAGTATGCTGTCGATGTCAATTACCTTTAACCACTCAGGATTCACACCATTAATGTTAAATAATACACTGTCTCCTGTATTCAGACCAAAATCATACAAGGTATCGGTCTGGAATAATGTGTCCAGATAAACCACTTTGTTGTTCTCAGTCCGCACACACCCACGGAATACAAGATCATTCAGAAATAATGAGTCAGTGGTTGAATACAACTTATTCCATAATTTGCCATTTATCATAGTGTCCCCCTGAAAGCCATAAACAGCAGTGGTGGTCGCAACAAAATCAGGGTTTTGCTGGTCGGGAGCCGGAAAGGTTTTTGCCACATACCATTTTGAATCAGCATGATCAAAATGATTGACGGTCTGTCCCCAGAGTATGGAAGGAAGCATAAGAACTGAATAAAAAATGAATTTTTTCATAATGCATTTTTTCTACATTTTATCAATAATATAATCAGTTCTTTTACTGCCCTAAACTAGTCTAATTGTATCACCAGAAATTTAGAAATGCTCCAGAACGTTTTTGGGTTGTTGATCACCAGTTTGTCAATGATCTTTCCGTTCATCAGCATAGTATAGCTGCCTTCGGGATGGGTGGACAATAACTTTGCTTTTTTAACATTCATGGGAATCTCCGTAGTTTTACGGATATCGATTTTTACAAAATTTTCAGGGTTGATCTTCTGAGAGATTTTATCACCGGTTATGACGCCTTTGTTTTTCAGATCTTTTCTCACGCCAACTACATAATAAGCCGTGTTCAGTTCCACCGTCTGCTGATCGATAAGCTGTGCTTTTTCTTCATTCTGCCCTGTCAGATCGTCAATTTTTATATTCAGTTCGGCCACGGTAAAATTAAGTTTTTCCAACTGTACTTTCAGATCGGCAATCTCAGCATCTTTCTGAGTCATCTGCTGGTTGAGCAGTTCAATGGTTTTGTTCAGGGCATCCACCTTCATATTCGAATTCCGAAGCGCACCTTCCAGCTTTTTGATCAGCTCCTTGTTTTTCTCAAGAAGGGTATTGATATTGGTGATATGCTCCATGATGCTCTCCTTTACATCCTGCTCCACCTCATTATTTCCTTTTTTCGATTCTGAAATTTTCATCTGGCTGGCTTCAATGGTGTTCAGATTATCCTCCACATCATTAATAAAACTGAACATCTCATTGACATTGGCATCTTTTTCCGCGAGTTGTGCCTGAAGTTCTTTTATCTGCTGATCCTTCGGATCAAGTTCGTCTGCTGTTTGTTCATTGCCGCTGTTGCAACTCCAGCACAAAGGCAGCAAACAAGCGGCTATCATTAAATACTTTTTCATTTTTTCGGGTTTTTGGTTGTAAATTTAATAATATTTGGCTGAAAGACATTGGTTTAGTTTACGAAAAACCGGGTGATGGCCATAATCCGGTTTTGTCAGTAAGGCATTTTCAATCAGTATTCAAAGGAAAAGACATCATCATGAATTTTTTATCAAAGTTACAAAACTATAATGTAAGAAACAAAAAAAGCCGCTTTAAAACAAAGCGGCTTTTCTTGAAGATTAAAGCAATTAACTTAATGTGAATCGTATCGGCATGTTGAATTGCACCCTCACAGGTTTACCGGACTGTTTACCGGCATTCCATGCGGGCATGAGTTTTACAACACGAACGGCTTCTTCATCACATCCGCCGCCGATACCACGTAATACCCTGACATCGGCAACTTTTCCTTTTTCGTCGACAACGAAGGTAACGTATACCGTTCCCTGTATCCCGCTTTCTTTTGCCATCTGGGGATATTTGATATTCTCGGTAAGAAACTTGATACGGGCTTCATCGCCGCCGGGAAATGATGGCATTTCCTCAACAACAGTAAAAATCGGTGTCTCGATAACTTCTTCTATGACCTTATCTGCATTATCATCTTCGACGACCACTTCTTCTTCCACAACCACATTGGTAGTGGTTTTGTTAAGGTCATCCTGGTTGATTTCAGTAGTTTCAGTAGTATCGGTAACAACAATAGGTGCTGTAAATTTTGCCTTCTGTTCAACGGTAGCTTCAGGGGGAGGCGGCGGTGGCGGCGGTGCATTTTCATCTTTAGGCGTATTCATTGCCATCATGTCAACCGTAACTTCCTGCTCCTGATTGGCTGAATAGGTTTGTTTAAAAATAAAGAAGGGAATAAGCACAGCCGCAAGCAAAACTGCTATCGAAACCAATACAGAACGGGTCATAAATTTCTTGTACGCTTTTCTGAGAAAATAAGCGCCATACTCTTTATTTCTGTTCTGAAATACTATTTCATCAAGGTTTTGAGCAGTATTGATATTTAAACTTTCTGCCATAATATTAATGTTTTTAGATTAATTATTTAGGAGCTTGTTCGATCAATGCAATTTCTTCAGGGGCGATATCGACAATAGCATAGTTGGCAATATTGCAGATGGCCATTTCATCAACCACATTCACAATGCTCTTGTATTTAGTCTTTTCATCAGCTTTTATCAATATGATAGGCGCTTTTTTATCTGATTTTTTTATTCGCTTGATCTGGGCATTTAATGAATCTTCCACAAGCACCAGTTCGCCTTTTTTAACTTTATCTTTCAGCTCAAAAATTTCAGAAAAAACTTTTTCGTTCTTATTCAATAATATTTTCCGCAGTCCGTCTTTACTAAAATCTGTTTTTCTGATAGTTGTCGGGAATGTTTGCCCTTCAGGAACTTCGCCATGATGATACCAAAAAACCTTATCGTCGCCGGTTAATAAAATTGAGTAGGTTCTGTGAGCATCCACTTTGGGTGCATCTTTTACATCTTCGGGCTTATCTTTCTCAGGCATGGTGATTTCCATTACCTTGGGTTTGCTGAAGGCAGTGGTTAACATGAAGAAAGTAATGAGCAGACACATAAGGTCTACCATCGGGGTCATGTCAATATGAGCCCCCATTCTTTTCGGTGCACGCCTTCCGCCCTCTTTTTTACCTGAGCCGGTATTTTCTATTATTTCAGCCATGGTATTTTATATTTCAATAGTTATATATTATCACTTACTTAATATCCTCGAGTGTAGCTTCTTCCTTCTGCAAATTAGTCACAAGGTTGAATCTGTTCACTCCGGCATTTTGCATGACATCCATTACTTTTTTCACGGTTTTGTAGTTTGCTTCCGCATCGCCGTTAATAGCAACTTCAGCCAATGGATTTAGTTCACGGGCATAAGCAACCCATATCGCGAGTTCGGGATACTGATCGCCAACCGTGTCCATAGGAATACCGGTTTGCATTGCTTCTTTCGTATCTGCATTTTCTTCATTCAGAAAGGCCTTGAGCTTTTTCATCGGCATACCAAATGAAGACCCCTGACCGAATTTCGTTATTTCTTTTTCTGTCAGTGACAGGCGGTACAAGTCATTGATTTTGGTAATCAGTTGATTCCGGTAATGGGCGGATGTGTCCTTTCCATTGTCCATACTGAAAAAAACTTTGTCGTCATTAGAAACCAGCACCGAAATAACATCCTTATCAGGCGTTGCTTTCTCTGAAACCGACATGGGTGAATCAATAACTTTGGCCTCCTGTGGCTTAAATGATGCAGTAAGCATGAAGAATGTCAAAAGCAATGAGAATAGGTCCACCATGGGAGTCATATCCACATGTGGCTGGGCTCTCTTTAGTTTAATTTTTGCCATAATACAAAAAATTTGCTTTTAAATTCTTACTTACTTATTTATTTGGTTGTTGAGGCAAATGTCTGAATCAGGCTGAAACCTGCTTCATCAATTTTAAAGGTAAGGTTATCAATTTTACTTGAAAAATAGTTATAGAAAACAATGGCAAGACAAGACCCCGTAATACCAAAAGCTGTATTAATAAGAGCTTCAGAAATACCGGTAGCCAGAGCCAATGCGTCGGGTGAACCGGCAGACGCGAGAGCCGCAAAAGCACGGATCATACCGAGTACCGTACCAATAAGACCAACAAGTACGCAAATAGAAGCCAGCGTTGATAAAATGACCAGATTTTTGTTCAACATAGGTAATTCGAGGGCTGTTGATTCTTCCATTTCTTTCTGAAGGGCCAGCACCTTCTGATCTTTTTCAAGAACGGTTTCTTCTTTAAGCTCTTTGTATTTCTTCAGGCCGGCTCTCATAACATTGGCCACTGAACCTTTTTGTTTGTCACAATCGGTAATGGCGCCTTCGATATTGTTTCCGGCCAGATGCTGCTGAATGTTTTTCACAAACTGGTTGATACGGCCTGTCCCTCTGGCACGTCTGAGCATAACCCATCGTTCAATGGTAAAAATCAATACCATCAAAACAGTAGTCATTAAAATAGGAACAATAAACCCTCCTTTGTAAATCATAGCCAGAAAGTTCCCCGGCAACGGATGACCTGAAGGGTTTCCGCCTTCGAAATTTGCAGGATTACCCATGACAAACTTGTAAACAAGAATTGATACAATTAATGCTATCAGTATTGCACCGGATGCAAATGCTGATTGTAAGGCTTCTTTCAGTGACTGACCACCTTGAACATTTTTCTTACTTTTACTCATTTTTTTTTGATTTTTTGTTTATAAATTAAATTATTTAACCATTTTTTATTTTTAACCGACAAATATACTTTCTTTTTTTTATAAAATCCTCAAAATTATTTTTTATTTCAACTACAAAATTATCTTTTTATTTCATCGGTTTTCTCAATAATCAGTTTACGGTTTAAGGTAAAAAGTAAACGGTAAAAAAAAGGTCTTACAAAAAATTTGTAAGACCTTTTATGCTTTGCGCTATCTGCTATTTATTTTTGTCAGGACAGGGATGGTTTTTAGTTTCTTTAAGCAGATCAAGGGCTTTTTCATTATCGGGTTTCAGCATGAGTATCTTTTCCCAGTAGTATCTTGCCTTGCAAATTTCCTTTTCGGGTCCGAGGAAATAAAATGAAGCAAGGTAGTCATAACAGGTTATCAGATCGTTGGTGTATTTTACCGAATCATTCTTTACCATTTCGATATAGGATTCAAAATAGGGTTTAGCCTGCCAGGTAAGCCCTGCAGAATCGATATTGGCATTCACAAGTCCCCTGTAGTAAAAGGCTTTGCCGTTCATAAAATCAGCTTTTTTTTCCGTAACATAATTGTAAGTTTCGTCTGCTTTCAGCCAATTTTTCATATTATAATATACCAATCCTAATTTATAATAGTCAGCAAGTGTTGCAGCGCCGCGGTCTATTTTTTTCTGATAATTTTCTGCTGCTTTGTCAAATTTTTTAAGTTTAGTATAAGAATTAGCTATTTCAGAATAAATATCATACTGGCTGGAGTCCATTTTTAATGCGTTCTCAAATTTAACAATAGCAAGGGAATCCTGTTTATTTCTGGAAAGAATCTTACCATAATAAGTATAATCACTGACCAGAACTTTCTCAGGATCGGCTCTGCTGAAAAATTTACTAATGTATGCCAGGGCATTGGCATAATCGGCTGTTTCGAAATAACAATATGCGAAGGCGCGGTTAAGGTCATTGCGGGTTGTATCACTTTTTGAGATTTCGTTAAGCTGATTGATGGCTTCTGTATATTTCTGGGATTCGATAAGCACATTGACATATTTGATTTTTGCGGAAACATTTGTTGAAATCTCCAGGTATTTCTTAAAATTCTGCATTGAAAGCTCCAATTGGTTTGCTTTGGAATACAAAACGCCAAGTTCCAGGTATGCAGGAGCAAAATTGGGATCGATCTCAATGGCTTCTTTGTAATAATCAATAGCTTCAGTATAGTTCCTTGCACGTATCCACAGGTTCCCCAGGCGCAATTTGGCTGAGGGTGATTTCGGATTCAGTTCCTGTGCCATTTTGTATTGAGAGATAGCGTTAGAACCATCGTTGTTTTCGAGGTAGGCATCGCCCAGCAGCAGGTATACTTCAGGGTTTTTACCATCGAGTTCCACCGCCTTCTGGAGATATTCGAGTGCTTTGGCCACATTTTTCTTGCGTTGCACAATAATGTATGATTCAGCAATTTTTGCCAGGGTTCTGGCCTGTTTGTCGGGCAAAATAGTTGATGTTTTATTGGTTTTACTCGGAAATTTTGCCTGAGCATCCGCAAAGTATTTTTCAGCGCCTGTTTCATCACGTTTCATCAGACAAATCTTACCCATACCAACATATCCGGCTGTATTATTCGGATCGACTTCAATCGCTTTTTTGAATAATTTTTCGGCTTCATTCATTGCACCGGTCTTGGAAGTATATACGGTGTCACTGTAATATTCAATCAGGTAGTTTTCACCATAATAAAAATACACATCGCCATTATTGGGCTGACTTTTCAGCAGGGCTTCGAAAGCTTCTTTGGCAGAGTCGAATTGTTCGCTGTTCGTATAAGCCCGGGCTTTTAATACGTCCGGATGCGAGGGTTGCGCCATTACAGACGTGCAAAAAAACATCGCGATTAAAAAAACGATTGTAACTGATTTTTTTGTTCTTGTTTTCATTTGTTTTACCTCCATTTTCTTTAGTCTTTCTTTATTTGTACCAATCTTACGGGCATGGTTGCCGGAACAAGTCCTGATTTTAATATTATTCGTTGTCCCTTTTCACCAGCTACAAAAGAAACAAACCCTGTGCCAAGTCCGTTAAAATACTCCCTGCTGATCATATACACTTCGCGTACAAAGGGATAAGAGCCGTCAGCCAGGTAAGCCTGGTAAGGTTTAAGGAAAGGTCCGTCGGTATTTCCTTCTTCAGAAATCCCGGCAATTATGACCTTATCCAGAAACCTCTGTGAGAGCGAATCCTGGGTATCGCTGATCCAGTTCACGCTGATAATGCCCATAGCACCTTTATTTTTCTGAACATAATTAATCACTTCTTCATTGGAATTTACAGCATAACAATAGTCAGGGAATTTGCCGTTCATTTTAAATTTTTCCTTGAAATATCTTGGATTTCCGGATTTATTATTGTCGAAAACGACAGTGATATCGCCATTGGAAGATGCAGGATTGATGTCTTTCCATTTGGTCAGTTTTCCTTTGAAAATATCTTCGATCTGCTCATAGGTAAAAATCGTATCCTGATTATCGTTATTGATAATGACAGCCAAAGCATCATAGGCCACTTTAGTGGTTTTAGGAATGATCTGAATGCTGTTCAGTTTTGCTTCTTCAGCTCCTGTAAGCTTTCGGTTCACAACGATCAGCCTTGCAGAATCGTTCAGCAGGTCGGTAAAACAATCCACCTCATTTTTATAGGTGCCATTTATGATGGCGTAAGTATAAATGGCTTCGAAAGTGGATATTTGTGAATCCATAATAAGGGAGTAAGATTCGTCGATGCTGACTTTAATATTCCCGCTTGTAGGGGTTTCTTTGATTTTTACGGAAGAACCGCATCCGGCAATAACGGCAGCAATAATGATCCATACTGCGAGGCCGACCAAATTATTCTTCTTCATAGTCTTGATTTTTTTTAAGTTTAGGCAAAATCCGAAAGAATCGTATAATCCCATACATAATAAGAAAAATCCCAAAAAAATATTTTATACCGCTGTATGAGGGCGGAATATTAAACTTTTCATTAAAATCAGGGAAAAACATTACAAACAAACCCAGACCTATGTAAAACAATACCATGAACAGCCCAAAGATAGTCCAGATTCCAAAATGATATTTAGTACTCAAAGTCTCTCCTGTATTAATAAACAATGGTTGTGCAATAAAACAGGTAAAAAAAGTGGCGGAGAGAATGGGATTCGAACCCATGAACCGCTTTTGACGATTACACACTTTCCAGGCGTGCGCCTTCGACCACTCGGCCATCTCTCCATCGTTTGCAAAGATATTCTTTTTTTTAAATCCATAATTAAATTTTTCACAATATTTTTTCAAGTGCCTCATTTTGAATATATCTGTTTTCAGAATTTTCAATATGTATTTTAGGCTGCTCATCATTATTTTTTGATAAAATTACTTTTCAGATGATCCGTATGATTGCTTCAAAAAGGTATAGGTACTAAATGAGCAGAAACAGGTAAAATTTAATAAGTTTGCGGGCTAATAATAAAAAACTTAAGCGTCAGGTTTCTGTTATCTGAAAAAATACTATCTTTACAAAATCTAAATAAGAATTAATGACTTCAAGTAAAGAACTAATTATCAATGCGTTAAGCAAAGTTATCGACCCCGATTTGCAAAAAGACCTGGTATCTTTGGGTATGATTGAAGACCTGGTACTGGACGGAAATACCGTAAAATTCAAATTAGTACTCACCACACCGGCATGTCCCTTAAAGGAAAAATTAAAGAATGACTGCATTCAGGCCATTAAAACATATGTTGGTCCGGAAAAGGATGTCATTATAGAACTTGGTTCCAGAGTACGTTCAAGTGCTCAACCCCAAAAAGAAAACATTCTTCCTGCAGTAAAAAATATTGTGCTTGTGGCCTCAGGCAAGGGTGGGGTTGGCAAATCGACGGTAGCGGCCAATTTAGCGATCTCACTTGCTAAGGCAGGCGCTTCGACCGGCCTGCTTGATGCAGATATCTACGGGCCTTCAGTTCCGTTGATGTTCGACCTGAACGGATATATGCCCGAAGTATATGAAAAAGATGGCGCAACCCGGATAGTACCTGTCGAAAAATATGGAATCAAACTCATTTCCATTGGTTTTTTTGTTGACCCCGACAAAGCTCTCATCTGGCGCGGCCCTATGGCATCCAATGCCCTGAAACAATTATTTACCGATGTGGAATGGGGTGCTCTGGATTATCTGATTGTGGACACTCCTCCCGGCACGGGGGATATTCATCTGACCCTGGTACAGACCTTGCCGATAGCAGGCGTTACTATCGTGACCACCCCTCAGGAAGTAGCATTGGCTGATGCGCGAAAAGCTATCAATATGTTTCGCCAGGAACAGATCCGGGTGCCGGTATTGGGATTGGTTGAAAACATGTCGTATTTCACCCCTGCTGAGTTGCCTGAAAACAAATATTACCTTTTCGGCAAGGACGGCGGGAGTAATTTAGCCAAAGAGATGAAAACCGCCCTGCTCGCTCAGATACCCATAGTTCAGGGTATTTGTGATTCGGGTGACCGGGGTGTGCCTGTTTCGTTAAACCACGGGACATCTGAATCCGATGCGTTCATGCATCTGGCGGAAGAACTCAGCAGACAAATATCCATATGGTCAGAATTTAAAGAAATAATGGAAACCGCACGACCGGAAAACGGTTGTAATTGTAACCATAAGTAATTATAATTATCACAACGCATTAAAATCAAATTTTATGACATCAACTAAAGAAGAATTAATTCAAAAAGTAGAGAATGTTATTGCCCAGATAAGACCTTATCTTGAAGCAGACGGAGGAAGCATCAGTTTTGTTGAACTCACCGATGACAACGTTGTGAACGTTGAACTTCATGGCGCATGCCGGAGCTGCCCTATGAGCATGATGACACTGAAAAACGGTGTGGAAGCCGCTGTCATAAAAGCCATTCCTGAAATAAAATCGGTAGAAGCCGTCAATCTTTAGTTTATTAGAACTAATAGGTTTACAAATTAAAATAATTTGTAAACCTATTAATTAAAACCTGTTAGTTCTAAATAGTTCTAATAAATGGCTTCGTCCGGAATAAACAAGATCGGAATAATCGGTGCGGGCAGAATGGGCACTGATATTTTTAATTTTCTTATAGGCTTCGATTATGAGATTGCCTGGATATGTCTTGACGAGACCGAAACCGTGGCACTTCAGCAATCTTTTGAGAAAAAAATCAAAAGGCTGCATAAATGCGGGTTGATCGATGATCAGCAGCTGATAACAAAACTAAATTCGGTTGTCATAAACCATCAGGTTAAAAGTCTGGACAGCTGCGAGCTGGTCATCGAATGTATTTGGGAAGATATAGCAAAAAAACAACAAATGTACCGTGGCATAATTCCGGTTTTAACGAATGATTGTATCCTGGCAAGTAATTCTTCCTCATTCCTGCCTTCTCAACTGATCCCTGCTCCCGCGTTCAATGCAAGATTTATCGGTTTACATTTTTTCTATCCGGTAAAACTGAAAAACATTGTTGAATTAATTAAAACCGGACAGACTTCAGCCGAAACTATCGAAAAAATAAACGGATTTTGTAAAACGACAAATAAAAAACAGTTACTTCAGGATGAGAAACATGCATTTTGGCTGAACAGGCTTTTTCTTGAAGTACAGAATGAGGCATTTCAGATCTTTGACGAAGGGGTCATGTCTTATGAGCAAATCGATACCATAGTTGCTGAATATCTTTTTCCGGAAGGAATTTTTAAATTTTTCGATCAGGTGGGTAATGATGTTATGCTGCAATCCATTAAAAATTACACATCCGGAAACAGGAAAACTTATCAAGTAATGCTTGATAAACTTGAAGAACTTTGCTCAAAAAATATGCTGGGTCTTAAAACCAAAGCAGGATTTTATAGTTACCATGATGAAAGTGCCGTCAATGCAACGAAAAGTGTTCACGTAAAAGATGAATATTATTTCATGGTTTTGGAAAGGTTAAAAAGAGCTTACATCGGAAAAGCACAGCAATTAATAAACGATGGTGCCTGCGACCGTGAAACACTTGAGTACGCTGCCAAAGAATATATGAATACGGATAAAGGGCCTTTTGCTATTGCCCGCGCCTTACTAAACACATAAAACATGGAACGAGTTGTTGTTACGGGAATGAGTATGATCACCTCTCTGGGGCTGGATCTCCAGACCAACTGGGAAAACCTCAAAGCAGGGAGAAGTGGTGTAAAAAAAATCACCTTGTTTGATGCTTCAACATGTCAGACACAGATTGCGGCAGAGCTTCCAACCGAATTTGAATCGCTCTGGCCCAACTACATAAAAAAGAGGACCGCCGATCAGATGACCCGCATCACGAAAGCATGTTTTGTTTGTGCTAAAGAAGCGGTGAATCATAGCGGGATCAATTTTACCGAGATGGATAAGGATCGTTGCGGTGTAGTATTAGGAGTAGTAACCACTGCAAACACGTCTTCGGAAAAAGGAACCACCGACCAGAACCTCATCCTGAAAAGCATGAATAATGCGATGTCTGCATGGATATCGCTGGAATATAAACTTCAGGGTCCCAATTTCACGGTATCGTCGGCCTGCGCATCCTCGGCTTATGCCATTGGACTTGGCTATGATATGATAAGGAACGGAACTGCGGATATTGTCATTGTGGGCGGCGCCGACTCTATTGTAAATAAAGAAGAGATCGACGGGTTTAACAGCCTTTATGCGCTATCCACAGAAAATGAATTCCCGGAAAAAGCAAGCAAACCTTTTTCAAAAGACCGCGACGGTTTTGTTATTGGCGAGGGTGCAGGAGCGCTGATACTGGAATCAGAACGTTCAGCAACAGCCCGAAATGCCGGAATTTATGCCGAGATCGCCGGTTATGCCATTTCAAGTGAAGCATACAATATCATGGCTCCAATGAAAGACGGCGAAGGTATTGCACACGCCATGGAACTCGCCCTGAAAAACGCCAATGTTCATGCCTCAGAGATAGATTATATCAATGCCCACGGGACATCCACCACGTTGAATGACAAGTATGAAACCCTTGCGATAAAAAAGGTCTTCGGAGAACAGGCCTATAAAATTCCGGTATCGTCTTCCAAATCAATGACCGGACATACCATTGGCGCCGCCGGAGCCATTGAACTTATCATTACCATACAGACTATACTGAACGGTATGATCACTCCTACGATCAACCTGAACCTTCCGGACCCCGAACTCGACCTGGATTATGTTCCGAATCAATCAAGAAACCAGGATGTGAACTGTGCTTTGTCCAATTCATTCGCCTTTGGCGGCCATAACGCAGTTTTAGTGGTCAGAAAATATAAGCCGAACTTGTAATTCGATAATGCCAACCGAATCGAATACTCCAGCCCGTTTCACAGGAGATCTGTTATGTTTTCAATAGAGAAAAAACAGTAATTAATTATCTGACTGTAAGGTTAATTATTAGGCAAAGAATCAATACCTGAACTAAAGTATATGTAAAATTAATACGTAAAACCCCGCTGGAACAGATACGCATTTTTTGTATTCATTGAAAAAGAAAAACAACTTTGTACATTTAATCCCCAAAGGTCAAATTGGTTTTCAGTACGCTCTTCACGCTGTGTACAATACATATTATCAACACTTTTACAAATAAATCAAAACTGTTTCAAAAAAAATGAAAACATTATTTCAGGTCGAAAAACACTGACTCCATGCTGACATCTGCGCCCAACTGCCGGGCTTTTACGATATCTTCCGCCGCCTGTTTATCCATTCCTGCCTGTTTATAAGCTTTTGCTCTTTCAACATATAAAGATGACTGTGTACCAGCCAGCTGTATGGCCAGAGAAAAGTCGCTGACAGCCTCCTGGTACGAGCCTACACTTCTGAAGGCTACCCCCCGCCATTCGTAAATAGTAGCATTGTTTTTAACCTTGTTCAATACCAGCGAAAAATCAGGTATTGCCTTCTCCCATTTTTGTAAAGAACAATAGGCTACCCCCCGGTTCAAATACGCATCGGTATTATCAGGGAAAACGGAAATTTTATAATTGCAATCTTCAATAGCTTCTTCAAATTTACCCATCTTAAAAAGCACTTCTCCCCTGTCGCCCAATGTAGTAGCTAGAAGCGGGTTGATAGCAAATGCTTTGTTGAGATCCACCAAAGCCGAATCGAGGATACCGAGGGTTGCATATGCATTACCCCGGCCCGAAAGGGACTGAACATAAGCCGAATCAATGGCCAGCGCTTTGGTATAATCTGCGATGGCCAGTCGGGGTTCATCGAGCAGGCGAAACAGCCCGCCACGGTTGTTCAGCGCTGAAACAAAACCCGGCAGAAGATCGATAGCTTTGTTAAAATCAAGCAACGCTTTATCGTATGATTTCTCCTGCACATAAAAATATCCCCTGTTGTTGTATGCGGTATAACTTTCCGGGTATTCGGAAATGACATCAGACCACAATGTGCCGCTGTTTTTCCAAACGGAAACCCGCTGCATGGCGCCTATGGCCATAACAGCAAAAAACAAGATCATCAGGGCATAAACACCTTTTCTCCATTTTTTATATTTTTCCGCTGCCAGGTTTAACAGAAATGCCAGGCCCATCAACAGACCAAAGTATGAAATATAGGTGTAACGTTCGGCGATCACAGCGCTCCCCACCTGCACAAACTGAAGAGTGAGCATGATATTCAGGAAATAAAACATCAATCCAAATATAAGCATACGAGTCTTTCTCATCGAATAAATAACAATCCCTACAATGACTATGTTGATCACAGGCGCAGCAAAATAAAGCCAGGGCAGATCCAGGGAAGTATTGAATACTGGTACGGGATGCAAAGCCGACAGTCCCACAGGGAAAAATAGTTTGTATATGTATGCAAAAAAGCCATAGGACGCAAACAGAAACTGCTGAATAAGGTTATAATGCCGGATATCAACTACTGATTTCCCCACCTGGGCATGTAAAGTCGCAATACCGAAAAGAATTGAAACAACGAGAAATGGCAACTTTTCCAGAATCAATCTACTATTGAATTTCCGCTTATTCAGATAATCAATAATAAAAAGTACTAAAGGAAAAACGACCGCAGATGGTTTGGATAAACCCGCCAAAACAGACAAGAGTAATGCAGCCAGGTACCAATACCATCGGCGCCTGCCGATGAAAAACATCCAGATGATCAAACCTGAAAGAAAAAACAGGGAGTAAAGCACGTCTTTCCGCTCAGATATCCAGGCCACAGACTCCACGTGCATGGGATGAACAGCAAAAATGGCAGCTATAAACAAAGCAGGAACCATTTTGCGGCCAAGCAAAAGAAAGGCAAGGTAAAAAATCAGCAAGGTATTGAAGAGGTGGAGCAAGATATTGACAAGAAAATATGAAAATGGTTCAAGGCCGGAAAGCCTGTAATTTAGCGCCAGTGAAAGCATGGTCAGTGGGTGATAATTCAGGGCCATTGGCTCCGTGAAAATAAATCTGATGTTTTCCGGTGTCAGCGATTTGATATATGGATTATCTGTAATATAATCATTATCATCCCAATTGGTGAATTTATGATGCAACGCGGGATAATAGATAATAATGGTTATTATAACAACGATGGCGAGCAGAAGAAACACCATGTTTTTTTTAAAGAAACCTTCGTGCTGAATGTTCCTGCCGGCAGGTTTTTTATTTATCATGGTTTTCTGAACAGATTGCCGGGTAGCCATCACAAGTGGATTATGTTAAAAAAAGAAATAATTTGTCAAATCTATAAATTTTTTTTATTGAAAAACTAATTCGTATTATTCAGGATAATCATTTGAGGTTATGACATAATAATTTGAATAAATCAAATCGGCCATTTGGTCATAAATAGCCATAGAACATAAATTAGCTCTGAATTTTTTCCCATAAGAATTAACCCAAGAATAATTCAATAAAAAAGCAGGGTTGTTCAATAGGATTAATGTAATGTTCATCATATTGAATATCATTTTCTATGTTTATGTCCCAAGGACAATAATTTTTTCTTGATATGATCATTCTATTGATATTTAAGCCCTGCGGGCTATGGGTTATCAGATTTTTATATGAATCCAAACACTATATTTCAAGTAAAGAATCCGCACTGGCACCTCAAAAAAAAGGAATCGCCATTATGCACCCTTTTTAACCATGAAATGCAGGGCGAACGACTACTTTTATTTATATATAATTATTGTATTTTTCATAATAAACATTTACGGATTCAGGTCGGTTCAGTGTTGCTTCAATATAGAACATCCATTACAAAAAATTATAACGTGTTCAGAAAAATTTGATTAATTTCGCGTAAAATTTTATGCTATGGCAAAGATAAACGAGAATACCCGTACAGAAATAAAAGAAACCGTTTATAGTTTTTTCACAGAAGAATGTGAAGTGGACCCTGCAATCCTGAATGAAAATACAAATATTATCCGCGATATTGGCGGAGATTCTTTGATGTTTTTAGAACTGATCGAGATTTTCAAAAAAAAATATTCCCTGAACATTGAATTGAAAACCATTGGCAAATATGTTGTAAAACATCCGGTGGAAACCATAGGACAGCTTATTGATATGACACTGCTCATCATTGAGCATGAAAACAATATTGTTAATCTGGATTAAAGCCTGAAGGGAGGCTGTTAGGCTGTTAGGCTGTTAGGCTGTTAGACTGTTAGGCTGTTAGGCTGTTAGGCTGTTAGACTGTTAGGCTGTTAGGCTGTTAGGCTGTTAGACTGTTAGGCTGTTAGGTAATGTAAAACTATCCTTTATTCCCGGGAGTTAAGACGGGCATTTCTTTTTTCATGTTTACCAGCCATTTTCCTTTTTCTTTAACAAGCTCTATCTGCTGTTCTTTTCCTTCTTCGTTTTTATAAGTCACCACGGCAATTTTACCGTCAATGGCTGTTTTCACAACATCGATCTCCATGTCTTTTTTCTCAAGACCGGGGTCTTTACCGTTCTTTTTACTCAGTTCCATCATCAACGAAAACATGTCAAGCATTTTGCCCGTGCTTTCTGTGCCCAGTTTCCGGGCTTCTTCAAATTCAAACGCCCTGAGGTGCTTCAAAAATCTTGTGGCTACCGCAGCCGGTTTGTTTTCTTTTCTTTGGGCTGTTTTGCAGGAAACCAGATACACAGCAAAAGTCAGAATAACTGAAACAAAAAAAATTGAAAAAAGTGCCGGACGGAGTTTCATCTTAGAAAATTTATTTCAAAATTAGGCATTTTAAATTATACTAAGCGTTCCATAACGAATAATACTAGCTATTGATCAGGCCGATATTCAGTTAAGAAAAAACACCTCATTACTTATTTCCTTTATGCAATAGCTTTTCGTAATATCAATATTCCTTTGCCGGGCTCTGAAAGATTTCACAAAAGCGATATTTTAATATTTTGTTTCTCAGAAAAGGAACATATTTTTTTTCTAATTTTGCCCTGCAATTTTAAAATACAAGACCATGTTCACAGGAATCGTAGAAACTACCGGAAAGGTCGTAAATATAGAACGCGACCGTACCAATATTCATATTACCATCGAAACCCCCATCGCAAAAGAACTCAAAACCGACCAAAGTATGTGCCACGACGGTGTTTGCCTCACCGTAGTCGAGGTTGACCCTGACAAATCACAATATGTCGTCACGGCTATACAGGAAACCCTGGATAAAACGAATCTCGGTCACTGGCACAAGGGATATGAGGTAAACCTTGAACGCAGCATGAGAATGGAAGCACGTTTCGACGGGCATATTGTGCAGGGGCATGTTGACCAGACCGCTGTATGTAGCAAAGTGGAAGAGATGGACGGAAGCTGGAAATTCTGGTTTGATTACGACGTTTCGAGACAAAATATTACCGTGGAGAAGGGTTCTATTTCTGTTAACGGTGTAAGCCTTACGGTGGTGGACTCCCTGCCGGGGCAGTTTTCTGTGGCCATTATACCTTACACGTATCAGGTAACCAATTTTCACAATTTTATAAAAGGCACCGTGATCAACATTGAGTTCGACGTGTTTGGCAAATATGTGGCCAAATTGCTTAAACAATACCTTGACCAGAAAGGGCTTTAAGGTCAGTACGCCCGCTTATATCTTTTTCTTATACCGGTCGTTCTGGTTAAAGTACTCTATAGAAGCATAGCCTGCAAAAATTTTTGCCGAGTGCCTGACGCCTTCTCCTATCACAAACCTGTCGCCTTTGACAAAGGCGCTTTTCACGCCACCGATGGTCAGCTCTATCGTGCCTTCCAGCACAACACCCCACTGGCCTGCATGCGAATGTTCAGGCACTTCGGTATTTTCAGAAAACTACATAAAAATGACCTGGTGGTTCGATGCCTGCGACAGGTATGCTTTTACGCCTCTGACAGGCATATCGGCTTCGGGCAGGCCGGCAATGAAAGGGGGAAATAATTGAGACATCTTTTTTGATTTATTATTATAATGATTGAAGTTAAGTTTTACTATGAAAAGCGTGAATGGCCAGACCGGCACGTAAACGTGATCCGGGACATTTATTTTCTAAGCCCCCAAACCGTAGTAGCAACGGCACATACCTTGTTCGTATCCCGGTTAATTATGGTATGTCTGAAGACATTTTGCACAGCCACTTCTTCCGTCAAAAACACGATGTTATCCCCGTATTTTATCTCGGCAATGAACCGGCCCTGTATATCCTGTAAGAAATTGTTGTCCAAAATAGTATCGGGAACGGAATCAATAAGCCAGTGCAGGTACATCACATTGTTCACGTGGTGGTATATGTCGATCTCTGAAGAACGCACCCTGATCTCATTAGAGTAATCTGACTTATCAACCGGTTTCATCTTCGACATCAGGTCATGACCGGACGAAATCTCCGGGTTTATGTACCATTTTTCTTTGATCTCTTCCCAAATAGGTACAGGCCGGCGGCGGTTTATGTCGAAAAAAAGCCATAATCCCCGTCCCCTGCCTATAATGTTATTATCCGAATCAAAGATGATGTTTTCCCTTATTCCTCTTACCGCCGAGAAGCCCGACAGCCATGTCCTGATTTTTATTATTTCTTTGTACAACGGATAGCGTATCATTTGCAAGCCTCCCGAAACCAGTACCCATCCGATGTTCTGCCTTTGCAGTTTGAAAAGGTCATTCTGTATTTCATAGCAATGTTCCGCTGCAGCCTCCTCCAGCATGGCCAGCATGGTTTCGGGCGTAGCTTCGCCGTATTTGCTCATCTCATAATGCCTGAGGCAGAACTGAACATCGAAATTGCTCAATGGTAGCATTTGTTTTTTTGCAGATTTTTATTTCTCATCGGTTTCAACATCAATCATCAAGCCGGAACCTGTGATCACCAATATCTTAACATTACACTTTTTCGAAAAGCAACTCTTTACGGAGGTACACCAGGTATTTCTCACAGGGTTTGCCATTGATCCCGGTCAATAAATCAGCGTAATTGCTGATCTGTGTTTTATGACTGTCTGTCTCTGCACCGGTTTTAAAATCAATGACAATATTTTTTTCTTTTTCAAATATGATGCGGTCGGGACGATAAACCTCATTGGCAGGAGTAAGAATTTCCGCTTCTGTCAATACATGAAGACCCGGTTGAAAAAACTTTTTAAAATCAGGATGGTCCAGCAGTTCGTTAATATACTTATTTATCTTTTCAGCTTCGGTATTACCGATAAGACCTTCGAAAACCATTTTCCTGACTGCATCAGGGGTATCCTCCCGCTGACGTATTTCAGATAAAACCCTATGAATAATTTTACCCCATGAAATACGTTTGGCGGTTTCATCATCCTGCCACAATATTGACGAATTATATTTAATAACCATTTTGCCAGGCCAGTCCGTTGAAATAATCTTGTCCGGGATCATCACATTGCTTTCCTTCTTTTTCTCTTTATGTCCCTCAGGCACAGGAGGAACTCCAAACTCATAAACATCCGTGTCCTCATCCCACTTATCGATGGAAATCAGGTACTTCTTTAACATAGAGCCAAAACTGCTGCCGTCTTTTTCATATTTTTTCGACAGGATATACAACTGATTTTCGGCACGTGTAAGCGCCACATAACAGATATTAAGCATATCGAGTTCCGCACTGTTTTTTTCCTGTTCGTAATAGTCTTCAAAAGATGTTCCTGCCAGTCCTTTTTGGGTAAGGTTCACGGGAAATGCCTTGATTTCAGGACATTTATCCGAGTCGTTTTCCACCCATGCTGTAGCGCCCCTGGTATTTACAGTTTCATCGGCGAACGGGTAAATGACCACCGGAAATTCGAGTCCTTTTGCTTTGTGAATGGTAAGTACCTTCACCGCGTCAAGCATGTCGGGCACCACAATGGATTTTTCAGAACCTTTTTCATCCCACCAGACAATAAAATCCTGCAACCCGGGAGTATTCCCGCATACAAATTCATTTACCGCATCAATAAAGTATATGATGAACGGATCGGCGGTGGCGTTAAAGCCAAAGGTTCTGATAAGAGATTCCGACAGGTCATAAAGAGGCATGAGTGCGATCTTTTCGACATTAAGTCCTGTTTTGAATTCATCAAGGATTCTTTGCAGGGGGTATCTGTTGTGATTTTTCTTTACCTTATTATACTTATTGATCAGACTGTTCAGGGTGACATCTTTATAAAAATTTTTCTGCAGGTAAAATAAAATAAAAGCTGCCGCCAGTTCGTCACCGGGGTCATTCAGATACCTGAACACGGACATTAAAAAATTCACTTTTGGTGAAGATCTCAACAGCAGAGATTCTGCAGAAACCACGTCGATACCGTTCCGCAGGAGATGCGATGCAATGTCTGCTGCCTGTTGGTTGGCACGGCAAACCACAGCGATATCTTTTAAGAAGCAGCCTTTTTGTATCAACCCGGAGATTTTTTCCGTAATATAGTTCAACTGATTTTCGGAGTAATCGGTTCCCTTCTCAAAGAATCTGATCTGTACGAATCCCCCTTCATTACCGGGTTTGGCCTTCTGATCGCTGCACTGGTAAATCCCTTTTTTGTCTCCGGCAAGTATCTCATCAGCAAGGAAACCAAACAGCACATTGTTAAAATTCACAATTTCAGATTTTGAGCGGTAGTTGATATTTTCAACCCCGGCCTCATAGTCGTGGTATTCAATGATGTTACGTCCGATGGTTTTCTCGATTTCATCAAAATGAGGGAAAGCTGGTTTGTGGTATATACCGGGCAACTGCACAAACTGCATGACTTCCCCATTGCGCCAGCGGTAAATAGCCTGTTTGCCGTCTCCGACGATCAGGTTGGCATAACCTGAAGCAAGGGAATTATCGATAAGCGGGAGCATATTCTGGAACTGCAGTACGGAGGTATCCTGAAACTCGTCAATAAAAAAATGTTCATATTTTTCTCCGGCTCTCTGATAGATGAATGGCACGGGTTCATTAAGCAACTGTTCATGAATCTTACGATAGAAATCGCTGATAAATACAATGTTTTCTTCGTCTTTAATGGTTTGTGTTTCTTTTTCAATCCTGCTCAGCAGGGATAAGGGATAAAGACTTTTTATGAGAAGTGTCAGATCAAGATACTCCCTGATCATCGGAATGATTGACAAATAGACTTCTGCGATCCGATCCTTTATACTATCAATTTTATTCTTTTCACTTTCCTCCAGCGTCTTGCTGTACCAGACATCATCATTAATGGCTTTGTCGCAGTATGAATTAGTTGAAGCAGCGCCAAGTCCGCCATTGGCTATCCGCATAAAAAAGCCGGGTATCCCTTTGGTTCCCTGAAAAAAACTTTTAAACCCGATATTATTGCTCTCAATTGTTTTTAAAATCCCCTGAGCAATTGCCACGGCCTTATGATCAGTAACTTTTCGCCGCATTAAAGCACCGCTTATGGCTTTCCCAAAATCTGTCAGGCTCATGCTGCTGAACAAACCGATATATTTTTGCGTATCCTCTTTCAGCAGTTGTTCTGAAAAGACTTTCAGATCTTTTTCGATGTCCCAGTTCTCGCCATCGTCCATTTTTTGTTTTATAAATTCGATGAGCATTTTGGTAACATCATCATCAGAGCCTGCACAGCTGATCATAACATCCACCGCTTCGGACAATATGCGCTTGGAATCGAGTTCGACCTGAAAACTCTGTGATAGTTTCAGGTCATAGGCAAAGGTTCTGATTATTTTCTGAACAAAGCTGTCGATAGTGCTGATGGCAAAATCAGAATAATTGTGAAGTATTCTTTGTAATACAATTTTTGCATTGACTGACAATTCGGATACATCTAATCCGGTAGCGGCGGATAGTTCGCTGATCATTTTGCCATATTTCTCTGTTTCTTTTTTTTTATTTCCGGCAGGTTCATCATTTATCGCTGAAAGCATCGTCAGAAAAGCGACTACCCTGCTTTTCATTTCGTAGGCAGCTTTATTCGTAAAAGTCACCGCAAGAATATTGCGGTATTTTGCCGGATTGGTCAAAACAATTTTCAGGTACTCTTTTACAAGAGTGTATGTTTTACCGGATCCTGCAGAAGCTTTATAAATGATAAATTTTTTATTCGGTTCAGCCATAATAAATCAAAATGTAAAAATAGATTTTTTTTGAAATTAAATCCTACGGATATAAGGCAATTTCTTTTTTTAAGGTGCTGGTATATAAAATCCGAACAGATTCTTGTAACAATATTACTTTTCTGTATTACTTTTTTGCGTGTCCAAAAAAGTAATCAAAAAAGGACATCTTGGCGAATGCTTCAGCCCGCTCTCAGAAAACATTGAAAATCTATGCAAAGCAGTCCCGACCAGCTATGCTGCGTCGGGATACCCCGCCTGTGGCGGGGCCTTTGCAGATTTTCAAATGTTTTCTGATTCACGCCACCACCGGCTCGCACGCCAGGAATTGCCTGCGCACAAAATATCGGCTAACCTATCCCGAAAAAAACCGAATTGTTTCGCAGAAAAAAAGAAACAACATATAATTGATTATTCTGACTTTTATTTCATGTTATATAGATACATTATCTATAATAGGTCCAAAATTGCATTTGCACTTTTAACCCAAATACTTACTCTAACGTCATAAGCATAAATCAAAATTTGTCCTGGCCTGATTTTGATTAAGCAACGGTAACAGTTTGAAAATAATTCAATTCAAAACATTCTAATACTTCTTCCGGTATTAAAAGTTCAAGAATGTGTGTCTTGATACTTGTGCTTGTTGTACTTATTTTTGCCATGTGCCAAAGTTCGTATTTTTTTCCAGCGCATCAAATTATGATTTTGCCGGATATAATCGAAAAGTATGTTAAATACAATAAATTTTTTCATGTTATTATTTTTTATTACCTTTGCCCATAATTTTTATCACCAATTAAATTAATACAATGAAAAAAGGAACAGTAAAATTCTTTAATGAATTAAAAGGATTTGGATTTATAAAAGACGATGAATCCGAAAAAGAATACTTCGTACACGCATCAGGTCTTATAGATAAGATCAAGGAAGGCGATACCGTAAGTTTTGAACTTCAGGAAGGAAAAAAAGGATTAAATGCAGTAAATGTGAAACGCGTATAGTATTACCAATTTTTACAAGCCTTTCAAAATTAACCCTCTGTAATCCGGAGGGTTTTTTATTTTGCTTTCAAAATATAAAAAACTTGTATTGTTGCATATGTAGGTTTTTTGTAAGTTTGCGCCGAAAAATAATCAAACTCAATATATCATGAAAAGAATACTGCTAATTTTATTATTGACCCTGGTTGCTTTTCCTGCCATACAATCATGCAAAAAAGGAGAAAACGACCCGGCGATTTCGCTGATGTCGAGAAAAGCCCGGCTTATAGGCAAATGGGAGCTTCAACAAGGCACTGAAACTGTTTTGTACAGTGACGGGACTTCAAAAATAATAACCTATAATGGCTCCCAAAAAACAACAGGATTTCCAGGATTCCCGTCTGTTACCGTCGTTTATACCAAGCAGTTCACTATTAACAGGGACGGCACTTATACTTCATCCATCACAGATGATACTGATTTCTATTCTGAGGAAGGCGCCTGGTATTTCTGCCCCGGAAACAAGGAACTGGATATTAAAAACAAAGAAACCGTGGCTTTCTCCACAATGCGTTACCTGTATGCCATGGATGGAGGAACCCAGCATGAAATAAACATGCAGGGAACTCATGCAGTTGGGTACCCTTATGTCTATCAGATCGACAGGCTTACCAATAAGGAACTGGTCATACTGATTGATGAATTTTATGGCACAGAGAATGGTTCATACACAACAAAAGGTACATTAACCTATAAAAAAATGTAGTTTTTTATGTTTTACTTATCCGAATAAGTCTTTTTATGTGTTTTTCTGCTGAGGCTAGTTTTATTGCAGGCGGGGTATTAGGCGCTGCCGGAATTATATCTCTGAAAAAATCGGGGACATTTCAGCAAAAGGTCTTTGCGGTTATTCCTTTATTCTTTGCCGCTCAGCAGATTCTGGAAGGCTTTTTATGGCTGGTACTTGCCAACCCGGATTACATAGAATGGAAGCATGCGCTGATCACAGGATTTTTGATATTTGTCTGGCTGATCTGGCCTGTTTATGTGCCCTTTTCCATGGCGTTGCTGGAGAAAAAATCAATCCGGCGTAAAATCCTGCTGAGCTTTCTTGTACTCGGTTTTGTATTATCCATAATATGCCTTTATATCCTGATGTTTTTCCATATTGATGCTTCGGCAGCCAACCTGCATATCAAATATATTGTATGTGACGAACCTCCTTATGCCTGGGTTTACGGCATACTATACCTTTTGCCAACGGTTGTTTCCATGTTTATTTCCAGTGTGAAAAAGATGTGGATACTTGGACTGGTGAATCTAAGTTCTTATGTGTTTTCTGTATTGTTTTACTCAGAAAATGTACTCTCGGTATGGTGTTTTTTCGGTGCTGCTGCCAGTACCCTGGTTTTATGGATCAATCGGAAAAGTTGAGGAGTTATTTTTTTAAGCATAAATATTTGATAATCTGAAAAGGAAAAATGAAACATTTCTTACTCCTCTGAAAGATGCTCTGAAAGCTTTTATTTTAGCATTGAAAG
>Ga0209717_1000126_pt1 | contig 94567 bp, 96 predicted proteins | sample AD_UKC048_MetaG_FD_184418 | JGI IMG/M metagenome (GOLD analysis project Ga0209717, IMG submission 184418) | Active sludge microbial communities of municipal wastewater-treating anaerobic digesters from USA - AD_UKC048_MetaG (SPAdes) (version 2) | ecosystem: Engineered > Bioreactor > Anaerobic >... | reverse complement strand
TAGCAATTTCAACTTCTTTTATAGATTCCCCTGGTGATGGGACTTTCATTTCTAAAATCATCTTATTTATATTAAATTATGAATCTTAAATCTTTTAATGCTATTATTTTATCTAACAAAATCTTTTTCGAAAACCATTTTAATCGCTTTTGCATGACGATTTTTAGACCTTGTATAACTTCCTGATGCCGATGCTGAGGAAACTCTTAATGAAGCCAGTCTCCACTGTACAAGATTGAAATTCATCAACATGTAACCATAAGCTCCCATGTTTTTTGGCTCTTCTTGTGCCCAAACATAATCATCGGCATTTGGATATTTCGCAATAATTTCTTTCAATTGATCAGCAGGTAATGGAAATAATTGTTCAATTCTCACAACAGCCACATCTTTTCTGCCTCTGATTTCTCTTTCGGCTGTAATGTCATAATAGAATTTTCCAGTACAGAAAACTAAGGTTTTTACATCCGCTTTATTTACTGATTCGTCATCGATAGTTTCTTGGAAACTACCATTTTCTAATTCTTCGATGCTAGAAACGACTCTTGGATCACGAAGCAAACTTTTTGGTGTGAAAACAATAAGCGGCTTGCGGAATTTCGATTTCATTTGTCTTCTCAACAAGTGAAAGAAATTGGCTGGTGTTGTACAATCGGCAACATACATATTTTGTCTGGCGCAAAGTTGTAAAAAGCGTTCCATTCGACCTGATGAATGCTCTGCTCCTTGTCCTTCGTAGCCGTGAGGCAATAATAATACAATTCCGTTTTGATTGTTCCATTTGTCTTCTCCGCAAGAAATATATTGGTCAATCATAATTTGGGCTCCATTAGAGAAATCTCCAAATTGTGCTTCCCAAATCGTCAGTGCATTTGGATTTGTTAAAGCATATCCATAATCAAATCCTAAAACTCCATATTCAGATAAAGGGGAATTGAAGGCGTTGAATTTTCCTTTTTTCCCTTCTAAACTGTTAATTAAAACTACTTCTTCTTCTGAATCTTCAACCTTTACAACAGCATGACGGTGCGAAAAAGTCCCGCGTTCTACATCTTGACCCGAAATACGAACATCAAAACCTTCTCTTAACAATGAACCATAAGCTAAATGTTCGGCCATTGCCCAATCTAGTTTATTGGTTTCGAAAAACATTGTTTTTCTATCGTTGATTAATTTTTGAACTTTATTAATAAATTTTTTATCGGTAGGCAAATTACAAATAGCATTAGCTACAGCCGTAAGGCCTTTTTTTGAGTAAGAAGTATCTACTTTGGTAAGCATTTGTGAAATTCCTGCTCTTTCGAAACCTTTCCACTCATTTTGCAAAAATGGAGTTATAATGGTCAATTCTTTTTTACGAGATTCTTCCAAACTGACTTCTAAATCATCTTTGTATTCGGTCTCTAATTCTTTAACATAAGTGTCGTCAATAACTCCCTCTGCCAATAATTTTTCGGCGTAAATATCTCTAGGGTTTTTATGTTTGGCAATTATTTTATATAAAATGGGTTGTGTAAATCGTGGTTCATCTCCTTCGTTATGACCATATTTTCTATATCCTAATAAATCTATGAAAACGTCACGACCAAAATGCATTCTAAAATCCAATGCAAATGACATGGCATGAACAACCGCTTCGGCATCATCGGCATTGACGTGCAATACTGGCGAAAGTGTTACTTTGGCCACATCGGTACAGTAAGTCGAAGAACGAGCATCAAGGTAATTAGTTGTGAAACCCACTTGATTGTTGATGACAACATGAATTGTCCCGCCTGTTTTGTAACCATCCAATTGTGACATTTGAATGATTTCATATAAAATTCCTTGACCAGCTATTGCAGCATCACCGTGAACGGCAATTGGCAATACTTTTGAGAAATCGTTAGGAAAATATTTGTCTTGTTTGGCTCTTGCTATTCCTTCGATTACGGCTCCAACAGTCTCTAAATGTGAAGGGTTTGGGGCCAAATTGATATTAATAATTTTTCCGGTACTAGTTCTTTTCTCGGCACTTAATCCCAAATGGTATTTTACGTCACCATCAAAATATTCTTGATCGTTATAATCTTTTCCATCAAATTCGCTAAAAATATCTTGGGTAGATTTTCCGAAAATATTAGCCAAAACATTCAAACGGCCACGGTGAGCCATTCCCATTACAAAATGTTCCACCCCTTTTTCTGCAGCTTGCTCAATCAAAGCATCGATAGCAGGAATGATAGATTCTCCTCCTTCGAGTGAAAATCTTTTTTGTCCAACATATTTAGTGTGCAAGAAATTTTCAAAGGCAACCGCTTGGTTTAGTTTGTGCATTATTGCCTTTTTCTTTTCTATCGAAAAATCAGGTTGGTTGTCGTTGTGCCCAATTTTGCTCTGGATCCATTTGATGTCATCTGGATTTCGAAGGTACATATATTCAACACCAATAGATTGGCAGTAAATTTTATCTAAATGACCTAAGATTTCGGCCAAACTACAAGGCTCAATTTTGATGATTCTGGCAGCATCAAAAACTAAAGGCAAATCGGCTTTAGAAAGTCCAAAATTCTCTAGGTCCAATGTTGGCGAATAGGTTCGTCTTTTGTGCACTGGATTTGTTCTGGTAAACAAATGACCACGACTTCTATAGGCATCAATTAATTTGATTACGTTAAATTCCTTCAGAAGTTTCTCAGTTCCAGCATTGTTTTCCGGAGTAGCCGCAGTTTTAATTTCTGTTTGAGCTACTGGATTTTCTTTATTATAAGTTGCCATTCCAAAGTCGAAACCCTGAAAAAAACCTCTCCAACTTGGCTCTACGCTATCTGGATTTTCTAAATATTGATCGTAAAGCTGTGCAAAAAATTCGGTATGAGCCGCGTTTAAAAATGAAAACCTATCCATAATTGTATAAAATATGCTTTTTTGTTAAAAATAGTTTGGCAAAAGTACAATAAATCAATACACATACTATTTTTTTTTACGTACTTTTACGTAATATTTTGTTAAATTAATCATCAAAACATGAAAAAAAATCATCATTTGACCCTTTTTAGAACATTATTAGTTTTACTGTTTCTTTCCCTTTTTACTACTGTAGCAGCACAAGGACCAACATATACATCCCAGCAACCCAGCAATTTTTGGAAAAATGTACAATTTGGAGGCGGAATTGGATTGAATTTTTCTTCAGGATATACCGATCTTTTTCTGGCACCAAGTGCTATTTACAATTTTAATCCCACAGTAGCTTTGGGAGCCGGACTCAATTTGAACTATGTTTCTTCGAACAATTATTATTCTTCCTTTGTATATGGCATTAGTACAATTGTTTTAATTAATCCCATTCCGGAAATTCAATTTTCAGTAGGACTAAATGAATCTCGGGTAAATTATCAAGAGGAAGGTTTCAGTAATTATTCGGAAGATTATTGGGACACTAGTTTAATTATTGGTGCTGGCTATCGAACAGGAAATGTAACTATTGGCGTAGGTTACAACGTTTTGCAAAACGACCGTTACGACTCCGAACCTTTTGTGCCGTTTGTTCGGGCATATTTTTAATTCTAAACCGTAACAAATTAATAATATCAAATGGCTTGTTTCTTCATCTATTTATCTTTTTTTTGAAAAAAATCTCTCAATGAAAAATCTTTGTTTTATTATTATTTTATTGTTGTCCATTTCAATTTTAGCTCAGAGAAATTTAAAATCAGGCCCAATGGTGGGTTACAGTGAAATGAAAGAGGCTGTAATTTGGTTGCAAACTGAAAAAGAGGCTTCCGTTTTTGTTGAATATTACAACTCTGATGACAAGACCACTATTTTAAGAAGCGAAAACTATTCAACAAAAAAAGAAAATGCTTTTACTTGTCACGTTTTATTAAATCAACTACAACCTGGCAAAAAATATTTTTATTCCGTTTTTATAGACAAGAAAAAAATTAACTTTTCTTATGAAACCTCTTTCATATCCAAAAAATTATGGCTGTGGCGAGAAAATGCTCCCGATTTTTCTTTTGCTTTAGGAAGTTGTACCTATATAAACGAGGAGGCTTTAGACAGACCTGGCAAAGGTTACGGATCTAATTATTCGATTTTTGAAGCCATTAATTCAAAAAATCCTGATATCATGCTTTGGATGGGAGACAATATTTATTTGAGAGAAGCAGATTGGGACAGTAAAACAGGTATTTATCATCGTTACACGCATTCGCGCTCGATAAAAGAGTTACAACCCTTGTTGGCCAAAACACAAAATTATGCCATTTGGGACGATCATGATTTTGGTCCAAATGATGGTGACCGAAGTTTTTATAACAAACACATTTCTCAACAAGCATTTAAAGATTTTTGGGCCAATAAAAGTTATGGTTTAGATACAAATCAAAATGAAGGAACTTGTTCCACCTTTAGTTGGTCTGATGCCGAATTTTTTCTGCTGGACAATCGTTTTTTTAAGTCCCCAAATGATAGAAAAACTGGAGAAAAAACTATTTTAGGAAAGCAACAATTGGAATGGTTGATTGATGCCCTAACGGCTTCGAAAGCGGCTTTCAAAATAATTGCGATTGGAGGGCAAGTATTGAATTCTTCAGCAAGATTTGAAAATTATGAATGTTATAAAGAAGAAAAAAATTACTTACTGGAACAAATTAAAAGCAATGGTATAAAAGGTGTATTGTTTCTTAGTGGCGATAGACATTTTACCGAATTATCCAAAATATCCATTTCAGAAACGCAGCAAATATACGATTGGACTGTTTCCCCTCTTACATCAAATATAGCAACAACGTACAAAGACGATACCAATATTAATAGAGTAGAAGGCAGTTTTTTTGCTGAAAATTGTTTTGGAATAATATCATTTTCAGGCATTAAAGAGACTCGACAAATGAAATTAACTTTGTTCAACAAAAATGGAATAGAACTATGGAACAAAGTAATTCTGAAAAAAGAATTAGAGTAAATTTCTAATACTTATTCCTAAACCACACTTTTTGCCATTCTCTTTTCAAAATCAAAAAGGCAACGTTTTCAGCTAGAACTACTAAATCCGAACCGTCGAGTTTTTTTATTTGGTCTTCAGAGACGTCAATAATGTAGAGTAGATTCAAATATTCGGCAAATTTGTATTGAATCATTCGGTAGATTTTTTCGTGCAACTGAATTTTTAATTCTTCGGGCGAAATGCTCTTGGGAAAATCAATTCCTTCATTGGCCAAATTAAAATCCTTATTGATTTGCTCAATTAATTTTAAGTACAAAGACTCCTTTTCGGCTTCTACGAGTAATTGATTGGCATTTAATGGTGCAATGAAATTCATTTATATATATTTTAAAATAATGTTTGGGGAACTAATTCGAAAGAGGAATCTTTTTTTTGCCTGAAGCAAAATTATAAGCAACACCCGAAAAACTTCCCCAAGTGAAATACCATATCATTTCTGTTAACGGAATATTTCCATAAATAGTAATTCCATATTTAGTATTGGCCAATAGCCAGCATTTATCCCAAAAATCTAAAAAAATCAGATTAAACAATATGTGATACACCGCAAATAGTATTATCAGAACAAATAAACCCGAAAAAAAAGCCTCTTTTAATAAATCAGTTCTTTTACTCAGCATATATAAAGTAAGGATTATAAAAGTAATCGAACTTACAAAAATGGAATTGTATCCCAAAAAAATATTAAAGAAAAATAAAGATCCAACACCTATTAAGAACATCATTCCAAATGTTTTTTTGCTATTGACAACAAAATCTTGATCTTTGGTTTTAAAGAAAATATCACACACAACTACTGAAATTCCGGTAATGGTAAAGCCAAAAATAAAATCTTCGGGGGAAATTATTTTCCTTCCAATTATGGAATAAGGATGCCAATAATCTTTGAAATACCAATATTCAGCTATAAAACCAGCAAAGCCGCCAAACAAACTTACTTTAATTAATTTTCGTCTAAGGTCTTTTCTAAGTGCGTAAAATAAAGTCCAAATAAGGAATAGAAAGATACCTAAAAATAAATAGCCATATTTATAATCCATATTCAATACTTTGCTTGAGTTGTATAAAATTGGGCTTAGATTATTTGTTCCTATTCATTAAATTTTCTCCAAAATCTTTTAGCATTGCTTTTTTATCTTTGGAAATATCAATTTTTTCAAGCGTTTCAAAAGCTTTCAAAGTAAAGTCTTGAATGGCTTTTTGGGTAGCAGCAGAAGCTCCTGTCGAATTGAAAATTTCTTTCACAGAATTAATTTTATCCAAATTATCTTCCGGTTGAATGGAAAACAAATGCAACAATTGTTCTTGCTCTTCAGGTTTCGAAAACTCAATTGCTTTGAGATACAAATACGTTTTTTTGTTTTCGATAATGTCCCCACCTACTTGCTTGCCAAAGGTTTTTGGGTCACCAAAAGCATCTAAATAATCATCCTGCAACTGAAATGCCAATCCCAAATTAAGACCAAAATCATAAATTAATTTAGAATTTTCCTTGGATGTTTGAGCTATAATGGCACCCATTTTCATCGCCGCTGCAACAAGAACTGCTGTTTTATACTCAATCATTTTAAGGTATTCGGGAATCGTAACATCAGTACGGGTTTCAAAATCCACGTCATATTGTTGCCCTTCGCAAACTTCGAGAGCGGTTTTGCTGAATAATTTGGCAAGTTTCCGAAACGTTTTGGGTTGGTAATTTTCAAAATATTGGTACGCCAAAATCAACATCGCATCGCCAGAAAGAATTCCGGTATTGATATTCCATTTTTCGTGAACCGTAACGTTACCTCTTCGCAAAGGTGCATCGTCCATAATATCATCGTGAACCAAGGAAAAATTATGAAAAACCTCAACCGCCATTGCTGCTGGCAAAGCCAATTTGTAATCTATATCGAAAATGTCGGCAGTCATCAAAGTCAAAACGGGACGCATTCTTTTGCCGCCCAAATGCAAAATATAGTCTATGGGTTGGTAGAGATTCTTGGGTTCTTTATCGAAGTTTTGATTTTCTAAATAAAGTGAAAATTGTTCTTGGTATTCGTTGATGGGAAGCATTTAGATAATTTTTTTAAAAACCAAATTTAAAGCAAGTTATGGAAAGTAAAAAACCTCAGGCTTTAAATTAATAATAATTTTTTAAAAATACTTTGGAAACTATTTTGGTATTTAAAGTTTCCTATATATATTTGCACCTGAAATTTTAAACTAAAAAGCCTTTTTACCTTATAAACCAACTAATTATGGCAACGAAATGGACTATTGATTCTGACCAATCTGATGTGTTAATCAAAATGAAAGATTCTACAATTACTTATTTGGGTGGTGAAACCAATCATTTTGATGGTTTTGTATCTCTTGAAGAAGATCAAATTGAAGATGCTTCACTAGAATTTTTTCTGGACAGCAATACTTTTACCTCTCAAAAAAGAGAGGAATCATCGCAAATAAAAAATACTGCTTCAACAACAAAAAAACCTTTAATCCGATTCAAATCGACCTCTTTTCAAAAATTTAAAAACAACATCAATTTCTTAAAAGGTTATTTGACCATAAAAGATGTTACAAAAATGGTCGAACTCGATGCTGAATTCATTGGAATCAACAATTATAATGGTTCCAAAAAAGCGGCTTTTGAAATAAAAGGAGACATCAATAGAAACGATTTTGGATTGGATAAAAATTTCAACAATTCGAAAGAGAAATTTGGTTTTGGAAAAAACCTGAAATTGGTAGCCAATCTCGAATTTTCGATTTAGAATAATTAACAAACGTTAAGTTATTGTAATCTTTTTGGAAACGTAATTCGAGTTAATAGTTTCCAATATACATTTGAATTAAAAATAAAAGTCTGGATGTATTTCAGCAAAAACAATGAAAGAAAAAATTATAGCAAAAGCCACCGACTTGTTCTTGAAATTAGGTTTCAAGAGCGTCACAATGGACGATATTGCTGGTGAAATGTGTATTTCTAAAAAAACTATCTATAAATATTTTTGCAACAAAGAGCTTCTAATTGAGGAATCTACAAATATGGTTCACAAAGAAGTGCATCAAATTATAGACAGCATTGTAGCCAAAAACCACAATGCCATCGAAGAAAATTTCGAGATTCGAAAAATGTTCAAAGAGATGTTTAAAGCGGGTGACACCTCACCAGTTTTTCAATTAAAAAAGCATTATCCTGAAATTTATGATATGGTAATGTCAAGAGAAATAAACGAATGTAATATCGTCTTTAAACAAAACATCGAAAAGGGAATTCAGCAGGGTTTGTACAGAAAAAATACACCAATTGACACCTATGTAGATTTTTATTACACTTTAATTTTCAATATTAATGGCAATATCAGTTCCGAAAAAATAGCAAATGAGCTTGAATTGCAAGCCTTAGAATACCACACAAGAGCCATGGCAACAGCCGAAGGAATTATCGAACTAGAAAAACAATTACATAACTATCACCTATAATGAGAAAACTATTTTTAATACCATTAATCGTTTTTGCCTTGACGGCAAAAGCGCAAGTAAAGACTTTAACTTTGAAAGATGCCATAACTTATGCGCTAGAAAATAAAGCGGATGCCAAAAAAGCAAAGCTGGAAGTTGAAAATAGCGAATATAAAATCCAGGAAGTTCGTTCAAGAGCCTTACCACAGATTTCCGCTAACGGGAGTTTAACTTACAACCCCATTTTACAAACAAACGTGCTTGACGGAGCCATGTTCGGACAACCTGGACAATCAGTACAAGTTGCCTTTGGACAAAAATGGACTTCGGGCGCAGGAGTTTCTTTAAGCCAAGCGATTTTTGACCAATCGGTTTTCACGGGATTAAGAGCCGCAAAATCTACTCGTGAATTCTACCAAATAAACAATCAATTGACCGAAGAACAGGTGATAGAAAGAGTGGCAAACAATTATTACTCCGTTTACGTACAACGTGAAAGACTCATTTTGTTGGATAGCAATTATGTGAATACCGCTAAAGTCCGAGATATCGTAAAAGGACAATTTGATAATGGGTTGGCCAAAAGAATCGATTTAGACCGAATCATCGTAAAAATGTCAAACATTGATACGGATCGCCAGCAAATCAAAAATCAAATTGAATTGCAAGAAAATGCCTTGAAGTTTTATATGGGAATGCCTATCGAAACTCAAATCGTGATGCCAAAAACCGAATTTGAAGTAACTCCAGCAGCATTGACCGAAGCACCAAACACGGCCAACAGAACCGAATATTTACTCTTGAAAAAACAAGAAGAATTATTGGAGTTTCAAAAAACAGCCATCAAAGCCGAATATTACCCAACACTTTCTCTTTTGGCAGGATATAATTATTTAGGACAAGGACCAGAAGTTCCTTTTTTCGCAAAACCTGCTGACGGGGTATATTGGTCTGATTACTCCGCAATTGGATTAAATTTGAGAGTGCCAATTTTTACTGGTTTTGGAACTCGCGCCAGAGTTAGACAAGCCGATGTCAACATTAGATCACTTCAAGAAGACATCAAAGACACCCAACTGGGTCTTGATTTGGATTATAGAAATGCAAAAGCCCAAATTGAAAACAACTTGGTGACCATCAAAAATCAAAAAGAAAATATGCGCTTGGCGGGAGATATTTTGAAAAACACCAAGAATAATTATCTTCAAGGATTGGCCTCATTAACCGATTTATTGGATTCTGAAAACGCATCACTCGAAGCGCAAAATAATTATACAAGAGCAGTTTTAGCTTATAAAATTGCAGAAATAGCATTAATCAAATCAAAAGGAGAATTAAAAAACTTATTAAACTAAATAACTCAAAATGAAAAAACCAATTTACATCATAATTGCTGTCGTATTAATAGGTGGAGCAGCATTCACATTAATCAACAACAAGAAGAAAAACGCAGAAGATACGGCTATCGTGGCCGAAAAAAACAGTTCGGTTGCCGTAAGAGTAGCCACAGTTGTCACCGGAAAATTGGACGAAGCATTCAAAGCCAACGGAAATTTTGAACCGATTCAAGAGTTGACTTTTTCGGCAGAAAAATCAGGAAAAGTAATTAGCGTTTTGGCAAAAGAAGGAGATTATGTAAATGTTGGACAAACATTGCTAATTGTCAGAGGAGATGTCATTAACGTAAGTGCGCAAGCGGCTAAAGCTGCCTACGACAACTCTAAAGCGGATTATGCTAGATATGAAAACGCTTATAAAACAGGCGGAGTGACCAAACAACAATTGGATCAAGCCAAATTAGCCTTGATAAATGCTGAATCTAACTTAAAACAAGCCAACATAAACGTTGGTGACACCAAAGTAAAAGCTCCAATTAAAGGATACATCAACAAAAAATATGTTGAGCCGGGTTCTATTTTAACAGGAATGCCTGCAACTGCATTGTTTGACATTGTAAATGTTTCAAAATTGAAGTTGAAAGTGACGGTTAACGAAAGCCAAGTGCCTAACCTAAAATTAGGAAACAACGTCAACATTTCTGCAAGCGTATTTCCCGACAAATCATTTACTGGTAAAATTACTTTTATTGCATCAAAAGCGGACGAAACTTTGAACTTCCCAATTGAAATTGAAGTGGCTAACAATCCAAATAACGAAATCAAAGCAGGAATGTACGGAACAGCAACTTTTGGAACCAATACAGCAAAACAAGCCGAAGTTAAAACAATACCAAGAACAGCTTTCGTAGGTAGTGTGAGCAGCAACCAAGTATTTGTGGTAAACAACAATGTAGCTACTTTGAAAAAAATCGTTTCTGGAAGAATCTTAGGCGATAAAGTTGAAATCCTAGAAGGACTAAACGATGGCGATGTTGTCGTTACAAGCGGACAAATCAATTTGAGCGACAATACTAAAGTAAGTATCGTTAAATAATTTCCTTAAAGACAACAAATGAAAATAGTCGATATATCCATAAAACGTCCATCATTAGTCATAGTATTATTTACCATTTTACTATTGGGTGGTCTGTTCAGTTACAAACAACTGAGCTACGAATTAATTCCAAAATTTGAAGTAAACGTAATTACTGTGTCTACCGTATATCCTGGAGCATCTCCTGGAGAGGTTGAAAACACCGTAACCAAAAAACTAGAAGATGCGATTTCCACAATGGAAAACATCAAGAAAATAGAGTCCAAATCGTATGAAAGTCTTTCGGTGGTAATGATTACCCTAACTACCGAAGCGGACGCCGATTATGCATTGAATGATGCACAACGAAAAATCAATGCAGTTTTAAAAGACCTTCCGGAAGATGTTGATCCGCCATCCTTGAGCAAATTCTCGTTAAGCGACTTGCCGATTATGACCATTGGAGCAACAGGAAAGATGGACGAAATTGCCTTCTATGATTTATTGGACAAAAAAATTCAACCCATATTGTCTCGTGTTCCCGGTGTAGCACAGGTAAACCTTGTGGGTGGACAAGAAAGAGAAATCAAAGTAAGTTTAGATTCTAAAAAATTGCAAGGATACGGACTTTCTGTACCTCAGGTACAGCAAGCGGTTCTGGGTTCCAACCTTGATTTCCCAACAGGAAACATCAAAACCAGGGAAAACAAAACACAAATTCGTTTGTCTGGAAAATACAAATCGGTTGAAGAAATGCGAAATTTGGTTATTTCTTCTAACAGCGGTGTTCAAATTCGCTTGGGAGATATTGCCGATGTTCAAGATGCACAAAAAGATGTAGAGAAAATTTCGAGAGTAAATCAAAAAAGTTCCATCATACTTCAAGTCATCAAACAATCGGATGCTAATGCGGTTGAAGTAAGTGCAAAAGTTAAAAAAGCTATTGCTCAAGTCGAGAAAGATTATGCCAAATCGAACTTGAAATTAGCTGTTGCCAATGACAGTAGCGAATTTACATTGACAGCTGCCGATTCGGTAATGCACGATTTATTTATTGCCATTATCTTGGTGGCTTTTGTAATGTTGTTTTTCTTGCATAGTATTCGTAATGCGCTTATCGTAATGGTTTCGATTCCGGCTTCGTTAATTGCAACTTTTATCGGAATTTATTTAATGGGTTACACACTTAACCTGATGAGTTTATTAGGACTTTCGTTAGTGGTAGGAATCCTCGTGGATGATGCGATTGTGGTATTGGAAAACATTCACCGACATATGGAAATGGGTAAAAACAAAGTACGAGCTGCCTATGATGGAGCTGCCGAAATTGGTTTTACCGTAATGGCAATTACATTGGTAATCATTGTGGTTTTCCTTCCCATTGCGATGAGTACGGGTCTGGTTTCTAATATTATCACACAATTTTGTGTAACAGTAATTATAGCTACCTTATTCTCTTTGTTGGCTTCATTTACCATCGTGCCTTGGTTGTTCTCTCGTTATGGAAAATTAGAACACATCACCAAAAAGACATTTTTTGGTAGAGTAATTTTAGGTTTCGAATCGTATTTAGATGTCTTCACTCACAAAGTAACCGATATTTTAAGATGGTCTTTAGTTTATAAAAAAACCACCTTGGCCATTGTTTCACTACTTTTCTTAGCCTCGACAATGGGATTAGTTGGCGGCGGATTTATTGGTGGAGAGTTCTTTGCCAAAACCGACAAAGGCGAATTCTTAGTACAAATAGAAATGCCAAAAGACGCTTCGGTAGAGCAGACCAATTTTATGACCCAAAAAGCCGAAGAATTTTTACGAAGTGATAAAAATGTTGTCGATTTGATTACCACCGTTGGACAAACTAGCGAAGGAATGGGAGCTACACAAGCTACCTCTTACAAAGCAGAAATTTTGGTTTCATTGGTGGAGAAAAAAGAACGCGAAGACAACTCCTTTATATTTGCTGCAAAAATCAAACGCGAATTAGAAAAAGTATTAGTTGGAGCCAAAGTTAAAACCGTCCCTATGGGATTATTAGGAGCCGACCAAGCCCCTATCAAACTGACTGTGACTGGTCCAAATTTTGAAGACGCAATGGCTTTTGCAACCAAAGCAGCTGCCGAATTGAAAAAAATTCCAGGATCATCAGAGGTTAAACTAACTTCCGAAGCAGGTAATCCAGAGATTAAAGTGGTGGTAAACCGCGATAAAATGGCCGCTTTAGGATTGACGCTACAAACCGTAGGGATGACCATGCAAACGGCTTTCAGTGGAAATACCGATGGTAAATTCCGTGCAGGAGAATATGAGTACGACATCAACATTCGTTTTAATGAATATGACCGTTCGAATGCAAAAGATGTAAACGATTTAATTTTCCTAAATAGTACTGGACAACAAATCAAGTTGTCTCAATTTGCCGATGTTATCGAAAGTTCTGGCCCAAGCATGTTGGAACGTAGAGACAAAAGCACTGCCGTATCGATAGAAGCACAAACGGTGGGTCGCCCTTCAGGAACAGTAGCTACCGAATGGGAAACTGTATTCTCTAAAATGGAAAGACCAACAGGTGTAAATTATGTTTGGGGTGGTGATATGGAAAACCAAACCGAAGGTTTTGGTACATTGGGAATTGCATTATTGGCAGCAATTATCTTGGTTTACCTTGTAATGGTAGCTTTATATGATGACTTTGTGACTCCATTTGTAGTATTGTTTTCTATTCCGTTATCGTTCATTGGAGCCTTGCTAGCCTTGGCATTGACGAACAACTCGTTGAATATTTTTACCATTTTGGGTATCATTATGTTAATTGGTTTGGTATGTAAGAATGCGATTTTGCTGGTTGACTTTGCCAACCACCGAAAAGATGCAGGAGAAAGCACATTCGATGCGCTTGTTCAAGCAAATCACGCTCGTCTCCGTCCTATTTTGATGACTACAATTGCGATGGTAATTGGTATGATTCCTATTGCTTTGGCCAAAGGAGCCGCTGCCGAAATGAACAACGGATTGGCTTGGGTAGTTATTGGAGGTTTGATGTCTTCGCTTTTCCTAACCTTGATTGTTGTGCCTGTAGTGTATGCGATCTTTGACAGTGTTAGAGTGCGTTTAGGCAAAGACCAAAAAGTAGATTATGCCGAATTAATGACCGCCGAATACAAACACCGAAAATTAGTGGATGGTTTCAACCCAAAACACAAGCTTTAATAAAATTTGAATTAACGCTTTAAAAAAGCAGATTTTCAAAAATCGCAAACAAACCACCTGAGATTTATTTTGGGTGGTTTTTTGTTTTTTGTAGGAATGGATTGAGTATATTTGAGGGAAATATAGAGTGGAACAAAACTTCGTGAATCAAGCCTATTTTGGGTTTATATAGGAAAGTTTGTTTCGCATATAAATGAGTTAGCAGTAATGCTCCAAGATTGCGTAAAATAACTATATGGGAAATTATAAAAATTTGGAAAATGATTTTGTTCAAAGAACAATGGAATTAATAGCTCAATATGAAAGCATTGTTTACAAATTCGAATATAAGAATCAATATAATTATACATTGCTAATTAATTGTCTTCTGGGGCTTGTGGTTTTACCAAAGGAAAAATCTTTAACTTATCTTCCCTCAAATCTACTTGATGAGAAATTGAAAAAAGAAATGGGACTACATCACTCCATAATAAATTCGAAGTACAATACAATAAGTAAATTGATTGTTGCTTTAAGACATTCTATTTCGCATTTCAATATACAAGTTATATCAGATTTAGATGACGAATTTGCAATTGATCAAATTATATTTGAAAAGGATTATAATCAAACCAAAATTCACGTAGCGACATTTCGTGCAAATGAATTATTACCATTTCTTAGATATTATGCATCTTGGCTTTTATCAGAAATAAATAACAAAAAACAATCAAAAAAACATTAACATGAAACACCTATTTCTTATTGTAGTTTTATTTTCTATTGTTTCTTGCAGTAAACCTGGATCAATTAATGGAAACGTATTTTGGAAATATAATGATTATGTTGGTAACAAACCTGATTCAGGTGCTACTATTACAATTTATTCATTGGATGAAAATCCTAAAGATTCCGTTTACACAACAACTACGGATATTAATGGGAATTATAAAATTGAAAATATCGCTCCCGGGGAATACTTTTTTGTAGCGAATTCAAAAAATACTAAATCATCACCTATTAATCATCTAGAAAATTTAAAGAAGCATTCAGGAGAAATAAAAAAGCTTTTCAACTTCAATATTGAATCATATACGCTTGATAACTTAAAAAATCTTATTTTATTAAATTCTTTAAACGTTGGTGATCCTGAACACGTACAAACTGAAAAGGAATTAAATGATAAAATCGCTGAAATTATCCAGTCGTTTCCAAACCATTTAAAATCCAAAGTTGGTTTAGATACAGGTTTTGACAATTCAATTACTTTTAAAAAAATTAAAGTAATTAAAGATAGAGCAAACGTCGAAAATATCGACTTTGGAACAAGCTATTATTAATATTGCACTACTGCTAACAGCCTTTTGGCGAGATTGGGGTTTTATTGAAATTACCGTTTTTTATCGTATTTTCGTTTATCCAAAAACACTTGTCTTCAGAAGTTAAAAACTGCTTTAGGCGCAGAAACGCTATTGCTATTTTGAACCAAAATTGAGATTAATGAAAACTGAAACAAAAGCGTTGTTATTTATTCTAATATGTAGTGTAGGAGGAATATTTTTATTCTATCAAGGTATGAAAGAAAGTTCTCAAACATTAATCATTTGTGGTGCAATTTTACTTGGTTCTAGTATTGCAGGCTGGGTTAAATTGTACAATCCAAATTGATGAAAAAAGTTATTAATTCTAATTTCATACAATACTATTTTGCGAAAAACCCGATAAAATAGATTTACAATCTAATCGAAATAAAGCATTAAAAACGAATCTAAAAGAATGACTAATTATGGAAAAAAACAATAATGGAGTAAACCGTCGTGAGTTTTTAAAAGTAACTACAAAATTTACTGCTGCCACAATCTTTATTGGCTTAGGAAGTTCAGAACTTTTTGGTGCAAATACTGCAAACCAAAAGAAAATATCAATTCCAAACGTGACGCTCAACAACGGCGTAAAAATGCCAAGACTAGGATTTGGTACAAATACACTCGCTGATGCTGTAGCAATCCGAAGTGTTTCTGAAGCTATTTCAGTAGGTTACCGCCTTATTGATACTGCTCATATTTACGGAAACGAAGCAGCTGTAGGAGAAGGAATCAGGCAAAGTGGTATTGATAGAAAAGAACTGTTTTTAACATCAAAACTTTGGGTGGACTTCGCGGGCTATGAAAACACTAAAAAAGCATTTGAAACTTCTATAAAAAAATTAGGGGTAGACTATCTTGATCTTTATCTTATTCATAGACCGAGAGGAGATGTAAAAGGGTCTTGGCAGGCAATGGAAGAGCTTGTTGCAGCAGGTAAAATTAGATCCATTGGAGTGAGCAATTTTGAACCTGAACAACTGAAGGAGCTACTGTCATATGCTAAAATTGTACCCGCAATCAATCAAATCGAAACCAATGTTTTCCTTCAGGAAAAAGATTTATATCCTTTCTTAAAGGGTTCTGCAACGCAAATGGAAGCTTGGTCTCCTCTGGCAGCAGGTCGAAGCGGAATATTTAGCAATCCAACACTAGCTGCAATTGGCAAAAAGTATCAAAAGAGCATTGCTCAGGTTTGCTTAAGATGGCACTTCCAAAGAGGAGTTGTTGCTATCCCAAGGTCTTCTCAAAAAGCACACATGATTGAAAATCTAAATATTTTCGATTTTGAACTTACAGCGTCTGATATGCAAACCATAGCATCAATGGATATCAATACGACTCAATTTCCGGAGTGGAAATGAGATAAATAAATTCTTGTTTTAGTGTTTTTCATTTGCAGATGAATTTAAATAAATACCAATCCGATGTCTATTTGAAAAAACATCACTAGACAACAAAAACACACTAATTTTAGAATCAAGCTAAGCTTGAACAGTATTAAAATCAAAATCGGCTGTTGCAAAAACTTGCGACAGCCGATTTTTTTATAGACGCTATAAGTATTGATTTAATACACAGAAAGAGCTATTTATTTTCTAAATTAGTACTCGGTTTTCTGCCAACATGAACGTCTTTCTATGTAGTAAATTTAAAAAATTAATTTTTACAAAAAAAATATTTAACAAAGAATTTGATTGTTTCGACCAAAAACAATACAACAATTATTTTTTGCCAATATTTGTCTTACAACTAATTCAATAGGGAGTCCAAAACCTTTTGCAAGTCTGGAGACGAAGGTCTCGCCGCATCTGCTTTTACAATATTCCCATTTGGATCTACTAAAATAAATCTTGGTATTCCGGCTATCTTATAATCTAGAATAAACTTAGAATTCCAATCGTTGTCCGCAAAAAGTTGAACGCCTCCTAATTCTTTCTCTTTAATCATGGTTTTCCATTTCTCATGATCCTTCAATTTGTCGATTGAAATGCTAACAAATTCAATGTTTTTGCCGTGATATTTTTCTTCCACTTTTTTCAATGCAGGAATTTCGGCACGACAAGGTCCACACCAAGTTGCCCACACATCAATATAAACATACTTCCCTTTAAAATCTTCGAGTTTTGTTTTACCGCCAGCATAATTTTCATACTCAAATGAAGGAGATGGAGAACCGTTTAATTTATTAGATTCTAAAACTTGACTATGGTACTTAATCAACCCTGCTAAAGACCTTTCATTGTCTTTTTTTTGCAATGTAATAAAATTAGGGCTCAATTTTTTTGAATCCATTTTCAAAATATCAGAATTTTTTTTCTCGGCAACCCGTTTGTCAAAATCCTCTTTATTCGCTGCCAAAAGCGAATCATAATCATACTTCGATTCCGAAATGGCATTTTGGGCTAAATAGTTATTCTCATCTGCTCCTACTCCTGAATATACAATTGATTCATCAAAGTTTTTTGCGTCCATTTTGAGTTTCAAATTATAGCCGTTTTTTAAAAACAACTTTGTGTACTCTACCCCATCAAACAACATATACATTCCTTCTTCAACAGCAAACGAATCTTTAAAAAGTCCTTTTTTATTTACCTCCATTTTTTTCACAAGTTTACCATCATTTCTGTTAAGAATTTTAAGGGTATCTCCATTTCTATTTGCTATTTCAGCTTGAAAAGTCATATCACTTTTGGTTTGAGCATTCAAGCTCAATACACCAATTGACACCATTGCTGTCAAAAATAATTTTCTCATAATTCAGGAATTAAAATTTTAGTTGTCCAAAACTAGCTTAATATTTTAAACCCCAATTAAAGATTAACAATAATTTACATTATTTTTTTCAAGGAAGTTTCATTGATTTAGAGATTAAGTTGTTTTTTGTTTTTACTTTTGCAGTCTAAAAATAATTTTCTAATGTATAGAAGTCATAATTGTGGCGAGCTGAACGCCTCTCATATCAATACCGAAGTTACACTTGCAGGCTGGGTTCAAAAATCTCGCGATAAAGGTTTTATGAATTGGGTCGATTTGCGTGACCGTTACGGAGTTACCCAACTTATTTTCGACGAAAGTCGCTCTCAAAAAGAAGTTTTTGAATTGGCAAAAACCTTGGGACGTGAATTTGTAATTCAAGCCAAAGGAACCGTTATCGAACGTGAAGCCAAAAATACCAATATGTCCACCGGAGATATTGAAATCCTGGTTACCGAACTAAAAATATTAAATTCATCGATAACACCGCCTTTTACAATCGAAGACGAAACCGATGGTGGCGAAGATATCCGAATGAAATACCGTTACCTCGATATTCGTCGTAATCCTGTAAAAAACAATTTGCTTTTTCGTCACAAAGTAGCGATGGAAGTGCGTAAATACCTTTCGGACTTGGATTTTTGCGAGGTGGAAACTCCTTATTTAATCAAATCGACTCCAGAAGGCGCAAGAGATTTCGTGGTTCCTTCTCGAATGAACGAAGGGCAGTTTTATGCTTTGCCACAATCGCCACAAACTTTCAAACAATTATTGATGGTGGGCGGAATGGATAAATATTTCCAAATCGTGAAATGTTTCCGTGACGAAGATTTACGTGCCGACCGTCAGCCAGAATTTACACAAATCGATTGCGAAATGGCTTTCGTGGAACAAGAAGACATTTTGAATGTTTTCGAAGGATTGACCCGTCATTTATTGAAAGAAATCAAAGGAATCGAAGTAGAAAAATTCCCAAGAATTACTTACGATTATGCCATGAGAACCTATGGAAATGACAAGCCGGATATTCGTTTCGGAATGGAATTTGGTGAGTTGAATGAATTTGCACAACACAAAGAATTCTCCGTTTTTAATTCGGCTGAATTGATTGTGGGAATTGCAGCACCGGGAACAGGAAACTATACTCGTAAAGAAATCGACGGTTTAATTGATTGGATCAAGCGTCCACAAATTGGTGCCAGCGGAATGGTTTATGTAAAATGCAACGAAGACGGCACTTACAAATCATCGGTAGATAAATTCTATGATCAAGAAGATTTAGGAAATTGGGCAAAAACAACTGGAGCTAAAGCTGGCGATATGATTTTTGTGCTTTCCGGTCCAGCCGACAAAACCAGAACACAACTTTCGGCTTTGAGAATGGAATTAGCCAATCGTTTGGGGTTGAGAAAACCAACCGAATTTGCACCACTTTGGGTAGTTGATTTCCCATTATTAGAATTTGAAGAAGAAACCGGTCGTTACCATGCGATGCACCACCCATTTACTTCTCCAAAACCTGAAGATATGCACTTATTAGAAACCAACCCGAAAGCGGTTCGTGCCAATGCTTATGATATGGTATTGAATGGAAACGAAATTGGCGGTGGTTCGATTCGTATTCACGATAAAACCACACAACAATTAATGTTTAAATATTTGGGATTCACACCTGAGCAAGCCGAAGATCAATTTGGTTTCTTAATGAATGCTTTTCAATATGGCGCGCCACCACACGGAGGTTTGGCTTTTGGATTGGACAGATTGGTTTCCATCCTTGGCGGACAAGAAACTATTCGTGATTTTATTGCTTTTCCAAAGAATAATTCCGGTAGAGATGTAATGATTGATGCTCCATCAGTAATCGATCAATTACAATTGAACGAATTGCACATTAAACTTGATTTATAGCCGTTCGTCGATAAAATTTGTTAGAAATCGTTGAATATCAAATATTTTAATAAAATCTTTACAATATTATATTTTCGTATTAGATTAAATATTACATTTGCGACATTATAAATTATTATTACTATTACAATGCGTACAGGTACAGTTAAATTTTTCAATGAATCTAAAGGTTACGGATTCATTACAGACGAAGAAACAGGAAAAGACATTTTTGTTCATGCATCAGGAATCAACGCGGAAGAACTTCGTGAAGGTGACAGAGTAAGCTATGAAGAAGAAGAAGGAAGAAAAGGAAAAGTTGCTGCGAAAGTAGCAGTAATCTAAGCATAAAAATTCATTTTTATTGCCTACGAATGTTTAGAGCGTTCCGATTTATCGGGACGCTTTTTTGTTTTAAGACTAACTGAATTCCTTTAAACCTAAATAAACAAACTATAATTATACGTTAATTATGCTTTTCCTATAACTAAATTTTGTTTTTTAACTTGTGATTTAAAGACACGAAACCTATCTTTGTGGCTTATTTAGACTAAACTAATTTTATTTATGCAATCAAGTCAATTAGATTACTTACCAATACTAATGCAAATGCTATTAGCCATAGGATTTGTTGTGGGAATAATTATAATTTCTGGTAAATTAGGTCCTAAAAGATCCTCTGAAATCAAAGATGAAAACTTTGAATGTGGAATTAAATCTATAGGAAATGCCAGAATTCCTTTCTCAGTTAAATTTTTTCTTGTCGCTATTCTTTTTGTCCTTTTCGACATTGAGGTAGTGTTTTTGTATCCTTGGGCGGTTAATTTCAAAGAATTGGGCTTGGAAGGAATGGTGAAAATGGTAATTTTTATGACATTACTTTTGATAGGGTTTTTCTATATCATCAAAAAGAAAGCGCTAGACTGGGAGTAAATTTAAGAATGCAGATTTTAGATATACATCCATAAGGAAAATTTAATGTTTGTTATTAAAAATTTGTTCGTACAAAAAAATAAAATTGATTTTTTGCAATGATGATTTTACTTTTTTAAGATTCACGAGAATCTAAAATCTAAAATCTAAAAATCTAAAATGAAGATGAGTGATTCAAATATAAAAATGGTTGCGCCACCGGAAGGCGTTTCTGGAGAAGGTTTTTTCGCCACAACACTAAATGACGTTGTAGGATTAGCTCGAGCCAATTCGCTTTGGCCGCTCCCTTTTGCAACCTCTTGTTGCGGAATTGAGTTTATGGCAACAATGGCTTCACATTATGATTTAGCTCGTTTTGGTTCTGAACGTGTGAGTTTTTCACCTCGTCAAGCTGATATGTTGTTGGTTATGGGAACCATTTCTAAAAAAATGGGACCAATTTTGCGCCAAGTTTACGAACAAATGGCAGAGCCTCGTTGGGTAATTGCCGTTGGAGCTTGTGCCTCATCTGGTGGGGTTTTCGACACCTATTCTGTTTTACAAGGAATTGATAAAGTAATTCCGGTTGACGTTTATGTGCCAGGCTGTCCGCCAAGACCAGAACAAATTGTAGATGGTGTAATGAGATTGCAAGATCTAGTAAAGAGTGAATCGGTACGAAGAAGAAGTTCGCCAGAATATCAAGAATTATTGAAATCTTATAATATAAAATAAGGAAATGAGCTTAGAAACCACAGAAATTCAAGACAAATTAGTGGAAACATTTGGTGAAAGTGTATTTCATTTCAATCAAGAAAAAGATGTTTTTTCGTTTGAAGTGGCAGCCGATAAAATCACAGCCATTGTTCTTTTTTTGAAAAATGATCCAACATTGCGTTTTAATTTTTTGACCGATGTATGTGGAGTTCATTATCCTGATAATGAGACAGAAAGACAATTTTCCGTTGTATATCATATGCACAATTGGTATGAAAACAAACGCATAAAAATAAAGGCCTTTATCAGCGGAGAAACCCCAGATATAAAAACTATATCAACCATATTTCCAAGCGCCAATTGGATGGAAAGAGAGACTTGGGATTTTTACGGAATCAACTTTATAGGTCATCCTCAGTTGAAACGTATTTTGAATATGGACGAAATGGTGTCACATCCAATGCGAAAAGAATTCCCGATGGAAGACGGCGGAAGAACAGACAAAGACGATAGATTCTTTGGAAGAACACAATCAAATAGATAGCAAACAATATAATTTTTCACATTCTATAAATGTCAGAACTATTATTACCACCAGAGCATCGATATGCTAAAATAATTCAAGAACGCCATAACGAAGACGGAAGCGAGCTTTCGATTCTGAATTTAGGGCCAACACACCCGGCGACACACGGTATTTTTCAAAATATCTTGTTGATGGATGGAGAAAAAATTCTCGAAGCCGAGCCAACAATTGGATACATCCACAGAGCTTTTGAGAAAATTGCCGAAAATCGTCCATTTTATCAAATTACACCACTTACCGACCGAATGAACTATTGCTCCTCGCCTATCAACAATATGGGTTGGTGGATGACGGTAGAAAAACTGTTGGATATTGAAGTTCCTAAAAGAGTTCAATATTTAAGAGTTATCGTGATGGAATTGGCTAGAATTACAGACCATTTAATTTGTAATTCAATCCTTGGTGTAGATACTGGTGCTTATACTGGTTTCTTGTACGTTTTTCAATTTAGAGAGAAAGTTTACGAAATCTACGAAGAAATTTGCGGGGCTCGTTTAACAACCAATATGGGAAGAATGGGCGGTTTCGAAAGAGATTGGTCTCCTAAAGCTTTTGAATTACTAGATACCTTTTTGAAAGATTTTCCAATTGCTTGGAAAGAATTTGAAAACTTGTTTGAAAGAAACAGAATTTTTATTGACAGAACCGTAAACGTTGGGCCAATTTCTGCCGAAATGGCGATGGCTTACGGATTCACGGGTCCAAATTTACGTGCAGCTGGTGTTGATTATGACGTTCGTGTGGCACATCCTTACTCCTCTTATGAAGATTTCGATTTCATAGTTCCTGTTGGAAAATCTGGTGATACCTACGACCGTTTTTGTGTTCGTAATGCCGAAGTTTGGGAAAGTTTGAGTATTATTCGTCAGGCATTGGACAAAATGCCAGAAGGAAATGTATTTCACGCAGATGTTCCTGAATATTACCTGCCTCCAAAAGAAGATGTGTACCACGATATGGAATCTTTGATTTACCATTTCAAAATTGTAATGGGCGAAATTCCTGTTCCAGTTGCCGAAATATATCACGCCGTTGAAGGTGGAAACGGAGAATTAGGATTTTATTTGGTAACCGATGGAAGTAGAACTCCATATAGATTGCACTTCCGCAGACCTTGCTTTATTTATTACCAAGCCTATCCCGAAATGATAAAAGGCGCAATGCTATCGGATGCAATTGTTATTTTGTCGAGTTTAAATGTTATTGCTGGGGAATTAGACGCTTAAAAAAAGATTGCAGAATACAGATTTCAGACTGCAGATTGAAAAATCTAAAATCTAAAATCTAAAATCTAAAATATAGAATGGAAAGAACACATTACAAACAAGAAATAAATATGACCGAAACATTGATGAACCGCATCAATGAATTGATCAGTCATTATCCAGAAGGAAAGCAAAAATCAGCTTTGTTGCCAATTTTGCACGAAGTTCAGGATGCACACGACAACTGGTTGAGTTTTGAATTAATGAACAAAGTGGCTGAAATACTTCAAATTAAACCCATCGAGGTTTATGAAGTCGTTTCTTTCTACACGATGTTCAACCAAAGACCAATCGGGAAATATATGTTCGAATTTTGTCAAACATCTCCTTGTTGTTTGAATGGCGTTGAGGATTTAATGGACTATACCTGCGAAAAATTAGGTGTGGGAATTGGTGAAACTACTCCAGATGGACTATTTGAAGTGAGAGGTGTTGAATGTTTAGGTGCTTGTGGTTATGCACCAATGATGCAATTGGGTGATTTTTACCAAGAAAAATTAACCAAAGAAAAAGTAGATCAAATTATAGCCGATTGTAGAGATAATAAAATCACGTTACACGATAAATAATATGTCACAAAAAATATTATTAGATAAAGTAAATATTCCGGGGATCAAAACCTATGAAGTGTATCGCCAAAACGGTGGTTATGCTTCTGTAGAAAAAGCCTTGAAAACATTGACGTCAGACGAAGTTGTCGAAGAAGTGAAAACTTCTGGATTGAGAGGTCGTGGTGGAGCAGGTTTCCCCGCAGGAATGAAATGGAGTTTTATTGACAAGAAATCAGGAAAACCAAGACATTTGGTTTGCAACGCTGACGAATCAGAGCCAGGAACTTTCAAAGACCGTTATTTGATGGAATTTATTCCTCATTTATTAATCGAAGGAATGATTACTTCGAGCTATGCTTTGGGTGCTAACCTGTCGTACATCTATATTCGTGGAGAATATATGTGGATTTACAAAATATTGGAAAGAGCCATCGCCGAAGCAAAAGCTGCTGGTTGGTTAGGAAAAAATATATTAGGAACTGGATACGATTTGGAACTATATGTACAAATCGGCGGTGGAGCTTACATCTGTGGAGAAGAAACCGCATTAATCGAATCATTGGAAGGAAAAAGAGGAAATCCTCGAATCAAGCCACCTTTTCCGGCAGTTTCGGGACTTTGGGCAAATCCAACGGTGGTGAATAATGTAGAAACAATTGCAGCTGTGCCTTGGATTGTCAATAATTCAGGTGCCGATTATGCTAAAATTGGTATCGGTCGTTCTACAGGAACCAAATTAATTTCGGCTTCAGGACACATCAAAAATCCGGGAGTTTATGAAATTGAAATGGGATTGAGTGTTTACGAATTTATGAATTCTGATGAATATTTGGGAGGAATGAGTTCTGACCGCCCTTTGAAAGCTTTTGTTCCCGGAGGATCATCTGTTCCTGTATTGCCAGCTCATTTAATTTACAAAACAGCCAATGGCGAAGATCGTTTGATGACGTACGAAAGTTTGAGCGACGGTGGTTTTGCAACTGGTTCAATGTTAGGTTCAGGAGGATTTATCGTTTATAATGACACTTCTTGCATCGTTCGAAATACTTGGAATTTCTCTCGTTTTTACCACCACGAATCTTGCGGACAATGTTCGCCTTGTCGTGAAGGAACCGGTTGGATGGAAAAAGTATTGCATAGAATAGAAAACGGTCACGGTCGTGAAGAAGATATCGATTTGCTTTTGAGCATTCAAAGTAAAATTGAAGGAAACACGATTTGTCCTTTGGGTGATGCAGCAGCTTGGCCAGTAGCAGCGGCAATTCGTCACTTTAGAGATGAGTTTGAATACCATATTCGTTTCCCAGAAAAAATAAAAAATAGAGACCATTTTGTTGCCGAGCCTTTTGAAAGTGTAAAGCATTTAGTTTCTAAAGAATTGATTTAAAATTAAAAATTATTACCTGAATTTTCAGATTTAATTTCCAGTGTAAAAAACTTGAAAACTTAAACCTGAAATTTAAACCAGATAAAAAATGAAAGTTACAATAGACGGTCACGAGATAGAAGTAGAACCAGGAACAACCATCCTGCAAGCAGCCAGAATGATTGGAGGAGAAGTAGTTCCGCCAGCCATGTGCTACCATTCTAAACTAAAAGGAAGCGGTGGAAAATGCCGTTGTTGTTTATCGGAAGTTTCCAAAGGAAGTGAAGCCGACCCAAGACCAATGCCAAAATTGATGGCATCTTGTGTAACAGGTTGTCAAGACGGAATGGAAGTGAAAACCAAATCTTCGCCAAGAGTACAAGAGGCACAAAAAGCCGTGACGGAATTTTTGTTAATCAACCACCCTTTGGATTGTCCAGTTTGTGACCAAGCGGGTGAATGTGATTTACAGAATTTAAGTTTCGAACACGGAAAATCAGAAAGTCGTTATATCGAAGAAAAAAGAACTTTCGAACCAGAAGATATCGGTCCGAATATTCAATTGCATATGAATCGTTGTATTCTTTGCTACCGTTGTGTGATGGTTGCCGACCAAATCACTGACGACCGAGTACACGGAGTAATGGACAGAGGTGATCATTCAAACATTTCGACTTGTATTTCGCACGCTATCGACAATGAGTTTTCAGGAAATATGATTGATGTTTGCCCAGTTGGTGCTTTGACCGACAAAACTTTTAGATTCAAATCGAGAGTTTGGTTCAACAAGCCTTATGATGCGCACAGAGATTGTCCAACTTGTTCCGGGAAAACTACGGTTTGGATGTTTGGTGACGAAATTCAAAGAGTAACTGGAAGAAAAGACGAATTCCACGAAGTAGATGAATTCATTTGCAACAGTTGTCGATTTGACCATAAAAATGTGAGCGATTGGATTATTGAAGGGCCAAGAGTATTTGAGAAAGATTCGGTTATCAATCAGAATAATTATACTCGAAAATTAGAAAAAGTGGTCATTAATACCGAAGAAACTATTCTTTTAGGAAGAGCAGAAGACAGAAAAAAAATAAGTATGGCTGAAATTGATTACAACGAAAAAATAGACGGTAACTCATTAAATTCTACTAAAAATGGATAGTACATTTATTATAGAAAAAAGTGTTGTAATCCTTGTTGTGTTTGCTATAACAATGCTTATGGCGATGTATTCGACTTGGGCCGAAAGAAAAGTTGCTGCTTATCTTCAAGATAGAGTTGGACCCAATCGTGCAGGTTGGGGAGGATTATTTCAACCTCTTGCTGATGGATTGAAATTGTTTGCCAAAGAAGAATTTTCTCCTAATACACCCAATCAATTTTTATTTAGAGTTGGACCAGGAATCGCAATGGCAACTGCATTGATGACCAGCGCAGTAATTCCTTGGGGAGATCGATTCCATCTTTTTGGAAGAGATATTTTACTGCAAGCTACTGATATTAATGTTGGTATTTTATACATTTTTGGTATTGTATCGATTGGAGTTTACGGAATTATGATTGGAGGTTGGGCTTCAAATAATAAATTTTCATTGATTGGTGCCGTTCGTGCTTCTTCTCAAATGGTTTCTTATGAAGTGGCTATGGGATTGTCAATTGTGGCTTTGTTAATGATGACTGGAACATTGAGTTTGAAAGAAATTTCGGTTCAACAATCTGGAATGAATTGGAATGTTTTTTACCAACCACTTTCCTTTTTGATATTCTTAATTTGTGCCTTTGCAGAAACCAATAGAACACCTTTTGACTTAGCAGAATGTGAAACCGAATTAATTGGAGGATATCACACAGAATATTCGTCTATGAGAATGGGTTTTTATTTATTTGCTGAATATGCCAATATGTTTGTGTCTTCAACTATTTTGGCTGTTTTATTCTTCGGAGGTTATAATTATCCGGGAATGAGTTGGGTGGTTGAAAATTGGGGAGTGAATATTGCCAATGTTTTAGGAATAGCGGCTTTGTTTATAAAATTATGTGGCTTTATATTCTTTTATATGTGGGTACGTTGGACAATTCCAAGATTTAGATATGATCAATTGATGCATTTGGGATGGAGAATTTTGATTCCGCTATCGATTATCAATATTATGATTACTGGAATTGTGCTTTTGAGAGGAGAAATCTTTGCTTATTTAGGGTTTTAATTAGAACACAAATGCCCTAGCCCTGATAGAAACGGCATCCTTTTGTTCTGGGGTTCAGAACAAAAGATACAGTGAATAGCAGGATTAAGCTTCAAGAAAATAAAAAAAAAAGAAAATCAGATTTTAAATCGGAACCTTCTGAATCTAAAATCTAAAATCTAAAATTAAATGTCAATACAAGAAATATCACTTTCGGGAAGAAAAAAAGTAGTCTCTAATAAGGAGATGACTTTTATGGAGCGAATGTATCTTATAGCCATCGTCAAAGGTTTGGGGATTACGATTAAGCACTTTTTTAGAAAAAAAGCCACCATTAATTATCCAGAACAAGTGCGTGAATTTAGCCCAATTTATCGTGGTCGACATATGTTGAAACGAGATGAGCAAGGTCGTGAAAATTGTACGGCTTGTGGGTTGTGTGCTTTGTCTTGTCCTGCTGAAGCCATTACTATGAAAGCGGCAGAACGCAAGGCTGACGAAAAGCATTTATATAGAGAAGAGAAATATGCTTCGATTTATGAGATCAATATGTTGCGTTGCATTTTTTGTGGATTGTGCGAAGAAGCTTGCCCGAAAGACGCAATTTATTTGACGATTTCTAAAGAATTAGTGCCTGCTAATTACAACAGAGAAGATTTTATCTTTGGAAAAGATAAATTGGTGATGCCCCTAGAAATGGCTGTTAAAAATACTCAACTTAAAAACGCTAACTAATGATAACGATTCCAGATATAGCGAATGCAACGGCAATACAAATTATATTCTCCGTGTTGTCTATTGTTACTTTGGCAACTGCATTTTTGACTATTTACAGCAAAAAACCGATGCACAACGCTATTTATTTAGTGATTTGTTTTGCATCAATTTCAGGACATTATTTATTGTTGAATGCTCAGTTTTTAGCATTCGTAAATTTGATTGTTTACATTGGAGCCATTATGATTTTGATGTTATTCACCATTATGTTGATGAATTTGAATAACGAAGATGAAGTTCATAAACCACGAATTACCAGACTTGGAGCTATTGTTTTGTTCTGTTTAATGTGCTTGGTTTTGATTGCTATTTTTATGAATTCAAAACCTATCGCAGATGGAAGTTATGAAGTAACAGGCGAAGACTACCAATCTATAAATGTGTTAGGCAAATTATTGCTTAACGAATATATGGTGCCTTTTGAATTTGCATCAGTATTGCTTTTAGTAGCGATGATTGGAGCAGTTTTATTGTCTAAAAAAGAAAAATTAGAGAAATAATATGGATAATATTTTAAACCAAATTGGTATTGAAAATTATATATTCCTAAGCGTAATACTTTTTTGTATTGGGGTTTTTGGAGTTTTATACAGACGAAATGCGATTGTCGTATTTATGTCAATCGAAATCATGTTGAACGCAATCAACCTTTTATTTGCGGCATTTTCGACTTATCATCAAGATGCACAAGGTCAAATTTTTGTGTTTTTCTCTATGGCTGTTGCTGCTGCTGAAGTTGCAGTTGGATTGGCGATTTTAGTTTCGATTTTCAGAAATATGCACACAATTGATGTTGGGAAGTTAAAAAATTTAAAAGGATAATAATCAATGGATACAAATTTAGTTTTAGTCTTACTATTAGCTCCTTTTTTAGGATTTTTATTTAATGTTTTTCTGGGTAAAAAAGCAGGAAAAAGCATCGTGGGAATTGTGGGAACACTTTCGGTTGCGATTTCTTTTGCAGTAACTTTATATTTATTTGCTACCGCAAGTCAAGAACCCGTTGTTATTAATTTATTCGATTGGATTTCAATTCAAAAATTTGACATTAGCTTTGGTTTTTTAATTGATCAATTGTCGATAATATGGTTGCTGTTTGTAACTGGAATTGGTTCATTGATTCATTTATATTCTATCAGTTACATGCACGATGACGAGAAAATGCACTCGTTTTTCGCTTACCTGAATCTGTTTATTTTCTTTATGATTACTTTGGTAATTGGAAGCAATTTGCTAATGATGTTCATTGGTTGGGAAGGCGTTGGGCTTTGTTCTTACTTACTAATTGGATTTTGGTACAAAAACCAAGACTTTAATGATGCTGCCAAAAAGGCTTTCATTATGAATAGAATTGGTGATTTAGGATTTTTAATCGGGATATTTATTGTTGGTTCTATGTTCGAGACTTTAGATTTTACCACTTTAAAAACTACAATTACTACTGCAAGTGATATCAATGATTTATGGATTGCTATTGCTGCGCTTGCTTTATTTATTGGAGCTACTGGAAAATCGGCGCAAATTCCGTTATACACTTGGTTGCCTGATGCGATGGCTGGACCAACGCCAGTTTCGGCATTGATTCACGCTGCTACGATGGTTACCGCAGGAATTTTTATGCTTACCCGATTGAACTTTTTGTTTGATATGGCACCAAGCGTTCAAAATATCATTGCTATTGTTGGAGCTTGTACCGCTTTGGTGGCTGCTACGATTGCCTTGGTTCAAAATGACATCAAAAAAGTACTAGCTTATTCTACAGTTTCTCAATTGGGTTTAATGTTCTTGGCTTTAGGATTGGGCGCTTATGAAATTGCCGTTTTCCACGTAATCACACACGCTTTCTTCAAAGCTTGTTTATTCTTGGGTTCAGGTTCCGTAATTCACGGATTGCACGGCGAACAAGATATGCGTAAAATGGGTGGTTTGAAAAAAGCGATGCCAATAACTTTTATAACGATGCTGATTGCGGCATTGGCCATTTCTGGAATCTTTCCATTGGCAGGATTTTGGTCGAAAGACGAAATCTTAATGACAGCTTTTCACGAAAACAAAGCCTTATGGGTAATCGGTTCGATTGCTTCGATAATGACGGCTTTCTATATGTTTAGATTGATTTATCTAACATTCTTCAATTCGTTTAGAGGAACCGAAGAACAAAAACACCATTTGCACGAAAGTCCGAGTCTAATTACTTTGCCTTTAATTATTTTGGCAATTTTATCTTTCTTTGGTGGAATTATTAGTTTGCCAGGACACAGTTGGTTGAACCATTATTTATCTCCATTATTTTCAAAAGTTTCTCACGAAGCACACACCTTGGGAACTACCGAATATATGTTGATGGCAATTGCCACCATTGGAGCCCTAATCGGAATTGGAATTGCTTATAAAAAATACTTAAAAGACAATACAATTCCAAGCGAAGATGCCGAAATCACTGGTTTTTCGAAAGTTTTATACAACAAGTATTATGTTGACGAAGCCTTTGATGCTCTTTTTGTAAAACCTATAAATGCGCTATCAAGTTTCTTTAGAGATTCTGTTGAAACCACTTTATCAGCACTGGTTTTTGGATTAGGAAAAGTAACCAACAGTTTAGCTTTTGAAGGGAAAAAAGTACACAACGGAAGTGTTGGCTTATACCTTTTTGCTTTTGTCATAGGCATTATTGCCATACTAACTTATTTATTTTTATAATAATTTTTACATAATGGATGTAACTACACTATTAATTATTCTTTTGGTTGGCGCATTTGCTACTTATTTTTCGGGAGATAAATGGGCTCCAAAAGTGGCTTTGCTTTTTAGCTTGACTGCTTTTGCCAGTGCAATTTGTTTGCTGAGCCAATACAATTTAGGAAACGAAATAAGCTACACCAACCTTTGGATAGCCAAACCCAAAATCTATTTTGCACTCCAGGCAGACGGACTTGCTTTAGCGATGCTTTTGTTGACAACCGCATTGACACCAATAATCATTTTTTCTTCTTTTGGAAATACATATAAAAATTCAAAAGCATTTTATGCCTTAATCGTATTTATGTCTTTTGCTATGTCGGGAACATTCCTTGCATCTGATGGACTATTATATTATATCTTTTGGGAGTTGTCTTTGATTCCGATTTACTTCATCGCATTGATTTGGGGTAATGGTGATGCTGAAGAACGCAAAAAAGCAGTGGTTAAATTCTTTATTTATACGCTGGCTGGTTCGTTGTTTATGCTAGTAGCTTTTATTTATTTGCACACAAAAGCAGGAAGTTTTTTAATTAGCGATCTAACGCAACTTAAGCTTTCTTCAACAGAACAATTTTGGATATTCTTGGCTTTCTTCTTGGCTTATGCTATCAAAATTCCATTGATTCCTTTTCATACTTGGCAGGCAGAAGTGTACCAAAAAGCACCAACTGTTGGAACGATGCTCTTATCGGGAATTATGCTAAAAATGGGATTGTACAGCGTTATTCGTTGGCAATTGCCAATTGCTCCATTGGCTGCAAAAGAATATATGGACGTTTTTATCGGTCTTGGAATTGCAGGTGTAATCTATGGCTCTATTGTGGCTTTAAGACAAAAAGATTTGAAAAAATTATTGGCATATTCTTCCTTGGCACACGTCGGATTAATTGCTGCTGGAGCTTATACATTAACACTTGACGGATTGCGTGGTGCGGTTTTACAAATGATAGCACACGGATTTGTTGTGGTTGGACTGTTCTTGGTTGCAGAAATTATTTTCAGAAGATACGAAACTAGAAAAATTTCAGAAATGGGCGGTATTCGTGCCCAATCACCAAAATTCACATCCATGTTTATGCTTTTGGTTTTAGCATCCGTTGCTTTGCCATCGACATTCAACTTTGTTGGAGAATTTACCGTTTTATATAGCCTTTCGCAAGTCAATATTTGGTTTGCCATTTTGGGAGGAACAACTATAATTTTAGGTGCTTATTATATGTTGAAAATGTTTCAACACGTGATGTTGGGAGAAACTAATACCAAAATATTTGCTGATGTAACTTTTAATGAAGGTTTGACTTTAGTAATCATTATTGCTGTTTTGTTCTTCTTTGGTTTGTATCCAAAACCAATTATGACCTTGATAACACCAAGTTTGGAAAATATTTTAGTACAGATAAATAGAAATTAGCTAAAAGACCTCGCAGGTTTCGAAACTTGTAAAGTCTTATAATAAAACATATAAATGAACACATTAATAGCAATTACGGCACTAGGAGTATTGACTCTAGTATTTGAAATTTTAAATTTTAGAAAAGCCATTATTCCGGTAACGATACTTGGTTTATTGGCAGTATTAGGAATAACTTATTCAGAATTTAATGCGCCAGCGAGTTATTACAACAATATGATTGTGGTGACTAAATTTTCTTCCGTTTTTTCGGCATTGTTTATTGTGCTTTCTGTTTTCTTAATTGCTTTGGCTCACGATTTCTACGAAGATCATCAAACCAAAATTTCCGATTTTATAGCCATAAAAATATTTATGTTAGCGGGAGCGGTTGCTATGGTTTCGTTTGGAAACTTAGCTATGTTCTTTCTTGGAATCGAAGTCTTATCCATTTCCTTATACATTTTGGCAGCAAGCAACCGATTGAATGTAAAAAGTAACGAAGCTGGAATGAAATATTTCTTGATGGGTTCTTTTGCTTCGGGAATAATATTGTTTGGAATTTGTTTTATTTACGGCGCAATGGGTTCATTCGATGTGGCCGAAATTACTGAATGGTCTCGCTCTGCCGAATTGCCTATTTGGTTCCCCATAGGAATTACATTGGTTACTATTGGAATGTTTTTCAAAATTGCGGCTGTTCCTTTTCATTTTTGGGCTCCAGACGTTTACGAAGGCTCGCCTACTTTGACAACTACTACAATGAGTACATTGGTAAAAGTAGTTGCGATGGCTACTTTATACAAATTACTAACAGCAATGAATGCTGATCTTTCCGATACTTATATCAACATTATCATTGTAATTTCAATTGCTTCGATGACCGTTGGAAATATAATGGCTTTGAAACAAAACAATGTAAAGCGTATGTTGGCTTTCTCTGGAATTTCACACGCAGGTTTTCTGTTGATGACCCTTTTGAATATTAGCAACTCAGCAGGTAATTTATTGTATTATACTACAGCTTATTCTTTGTCAGGAATTGCTGCTTTTGCTGTGATTTTATACGTTTGCAAAAACAAGGATAACGAAGATATTGCAAACTTCAACGGATTGGGCAAAAACAATCCTTTAATGGCCGCTGTTCTTACAGCATCTTTGCTTTCGATGGCTGGAATACCAATATTTGCTGGATTTTTTGCCAAAATGTTTTTGTTTACTCAAACCATTGAAGCGGGTTATTTAATAGTGGTTATCGCAGCGGTAATCAACTCTATCATCAGTGTGGGCTATTATTTCAAACTAATTTTGGCTATGTATAACAAAGAGCCGAATGCAGAAGCCACAAAAACACCTTTTGTATTTTATGCAATAGCTATTGTCTCCATTCTTTTGAATATCGTATTAGGTTTATTCCCTTCTGCGGTATTGGATTTATTGGGTTAATTTTAAATATAGAAAATAAATTATACAAAACCATCAAGAGCAATTTTGATGGTTTTTGTCTTCATTATAGAAATTAAATATGTTTTTCAACTCGCTCACATTTGCTATTTTTCTACCGATAGTTTTTTTACTCTATTGGTTTGTTTTTAGTAAAACCAAAAGCACACAGAACGCATTTTTGGTTGTGGTGAGTTACTACTTCTATTCCTGTTGGGATTGGCGTTTCTTGTTTTTATTGCTCTTTTCAACTCTTCTGTGTTATTTCACGGGAATCAAAATTGAAAAAAGTATAGGAGAAAGGGAACGTAAATTTTGGTTTTGGTTGAGCATTGTCTTCAATCTTGGCTTCTTGGCAATATTCAAATACTACAACTTTTTTGCTTTTTCCTTTTCGGAAGCTTTGAACAATATTGGCATGCAATCGAGTCCGTTTTTGCTTGACGTGATTCTTCCGGTTGGGATTTCTTTCTATACTTTTCACGGCTTGTCCTATGTGATTGACATTTATTACAAAAGAATAAATTCGGAGAAAGACGTTATTGATTATGCATTATTTGTAAGTTACTTTCCGCTTTTAGTTGCTGGACCTATCGAAAGAGCCACGCATTTATTACCACAAGTAAAACTAAAAAGAAGCTTCGATTTCCAAAAAGCCAAAGAAGGCGTTCACCAAATCATTTGGGGATTGGTCAAAAAAGTGGTCATTGCCGACACTTGCGCCACTTATGCCAACGCCATTTTTGACAATTATACCTCGATGAATTCTTTGTCCTTGATTTTGGGTGCTTTCTATTTTGCATTCCAGATTTATGGCGACTTTTCAGGGTATTCGGATATGGCTTTGGGGATGTCGAAATTGTTCGGATTAGACTTGTTGCGCAATTTCAATTATCCTTATTTCTCCAGGGACATTGCCGAGTTTTGGCGTCGTTGGCACATTTCGTTGTCGTCTTGGTTTCGGGATTATTTGTACATTCCCCTTGGTGGAAGCCGTGGAAGTAAACTGAAACAAGTGCGCAACGTGTTCATCATATTTGTTGTGAGTGGTTTTTGGCACGGAGCCAATTGGACTTTCTTGGCTTGGGGATTTATCAATGCGATGTATTTTCTGCCTTCATTGTTATTGGGAACTAACCGAAACAATATGGAAACAGCCGAATTGCATTGGAATTTCAATTCCATAAAAGTCTTCTTCAGTATTCTTGCCACTTTTGCATTGTCGTGCTTGGCTTGGATATTTTTCCGTGCAAAATCCATCCATATTGCTTTCGATTATATTGGTAAAATTTTTACTGACGGAACTTTTTCTTCCCAATTCCTGCAAAACCAGCGTTACAGTTACGAATTGCTTTTATTGGTTCTTGCTTTCGTCATAGTGGAATGGAACAGCCGATATAAAATAGAACCCATTTCAGGTAAATACAGCTGGCTAAAAATGGCTTTGTGTCTCTTGGCGATTATCGCTTTGGGAACGTATGCGGATTATAAAGAATTCATTTATTTTCAATTCTAATGAAGAAATTTACAACATTAGTTGCCAAAATTCTACTCACGATTCTAGTACTTTTAGTAGTGCTGGATTGGGCTTACACGACCGTTTATCTGCATTCTTCTAATCGTGGAAAAGTGGAAAAGGTTTTTAATTCCAAAGCCGGAAATTACGATATCGTGATTTTGGGTTCTTCTAGAGCCAACAATCATTTTGTGCCGGAATTATTTGAAAAGAAAGGACTAAAAACCTTCAATTATGGAATGAGCGGCGCGCATTTATTCGAAGCTTCTTTATTATTAAAATTAATGGCGGAGCGCAACTATAAAATCAAAACTGTGATTCTGGAAGCTGATTTAGGTCTTTGCAACGAAAAAGAATCCGAAGCCATTGCCGCGAAATTTCTGCCGTACATCCATCATTCCGAAATTATCAAGAATCATTTTTCGAGTCAGGAAAACTTTAATGAATTGTATTATATTCCTTTTTACCGTTATATCGATTTTGATGCGCTGATTGGTTTCCGAGAAATGTACAATACTGCAACGGACAAGCCAACCAATATTTTGGACAATCTGGGATATCATCCTTTGACGAGTAACAAACACGGAAATATGAAGAATGATATCAGAGCTTTGAAACCCATTCGAAACAAATATTACGAGGAAATCAAACAAATTTGCAAGCAGAATAATTACAATCTAATTGCCGTAATGACGCCAATGTGTACCAATGTCAAAGGATTGGATTATTTTGAAAAAGCGAACAAAATTTACCCCGAAATTCACAATCTCGAAAATGTGGTGCAAGGCGATCACTATTTTTCTTCCTGCGGACATATGAATGATGCCGGAGCGAGGATGTTTACAGCGGTTGTTATAGAGAAGTTTTTTGAGAAAAAATAGAATAAATTCCAAAGACTTCAGGAATATTTTTTTCATTTTGAAAATCAAAATCACCAATTTTTCCTATATTTACTTTCGTAAAAAATAACAAATAAAGTTATGAAAGAGGATAAAATAAAATACATATTGATAAGAGGTACAAGCGCAATTATAGATATAATACTTTTTTTAATTATAATGAAATTATTGTCTTATTATATAGGAACTAAAGATGCAGATGGTTATTATTATACGAATACTGGAATTGGAATTTTGCAATATTATATAATCCAATTATCCCAAGAAATATTTTTTGGAAAAACAATAGGAAAACGTTTCTTTAAATTAGGACTATATCTTGAGGATGAAAAAGCCTTTTTTGGGACTAACAGAGTTTTAAGAATCATAATTAGAAGATTATTTGATTTAGTTGATTTTTTATGTCCATTTTTTTACATCGGTTTTATTTTCTTTTCTAAAAAAAATCAAAAGTTAGGAGATTATATTTCTAAAATGATAGTAAAATAAATATTTGAAAATAGACAAAACCTTTTGTAGAAAATATTTATCCGATTATTCAAAAACCCAAATAACGTGCTGTGAAAAGTAGCGTTTTTTGAAACAAAACAACAAAAATCCCGCTGATATGAATACCAGCGGGATTTTTTTAACCAATAGTCTTAAACAACTTACCTGTTTATTCTGACGTCTATGCTTCCTGTCACTTTAGGTTTTGCATCCTTAGTTCTATAATAGGTATTATCTTCACTATCAGTGTTTTGATTATTAGCATAATCATGATTGTTGTCATAATTATTATTTTGGCTGTATTGATACCCTCTGCCTCCATTTACAGCTCCAACAAAATCAACAATTTGACCACGACGGTTATAGATAATCTGCAAACCACCAACTTGTGTTAAAGCGTAACGGTTGTAAGTCATGTAAACAGAACCAACACGTTTAATTCTGTCATTTGCATCATAGTTAATAAACACATTTCCAATACGTCTAACTTTGCCTGTGTAATCGTGTTCTACTTTTACACCATAATTTCTGTTTTGACCATTTGAAGGAGATCCATAAGTCGTATTTGGACCATTTCTTCTTCCTGATTTATAATACATCTCACCATTTGAAGGACGCGTATTAAAATCAAATTGTCCGTCAGGGAATACATAAAACTCAACGCCTCTTTCCATGAATACAATTGGATCGGCATTTCTAAAATCAACAGGAAATCTTCCATTATTTCTTTCTGTTGCATTTGCTACTCCATTTCCAATAAGGAAGATGCTAGCTACTAAAAGGGTAATTTTTTTCATAATCAATATAATTTGGGTTTTGCCTACTCGTGAGCTTTTCGGCTTTCGCTTTTTTACTTATTTGAGTAGGGATATCCAAGTAGCGTGCCAAAAAATTTAATACTTGTTTCGTTTTCTTACTCTATCAACCGATTACACTGTTTTAATTTACTGAAATACAGCTATTTAAAAATTTAAAAATAAAATCATAATTTCAGGAAAAATGAAGATTCAGTAATTACTAATTCACAATTTATGTTTTGTTTGATAACTTTTCATGATGTTTTTACCTAAAAAATTACCAAAAATAATTTAAAACAACCAAAATTTATCCCGTAATTCACAATCTGGAAAATGTCGTGCAAGGAGACCAATATTTTTCTTCCTGTGGACATATGAATGATGCTGGAGCGAGGATGTTTACAGCGGTTGTTATAGAAAAGTTTTTTGGGAAGATGTAAAATAATTTCGAATTACCAGATTCTATCAAGTATTATTATAAGTTGAGAATAAAAAATTTAAATCTGAAAACAATGTCAACAAACCCAATAAAGAAGCTAAACACCAACTATTTTTTGTTGTTCGTTGGTACTAATTTTTTATTCTTTCTTTTATATAAATATTATCAACCTTTGTGTGAGCCTTGTTTGAATAAGGAAGATTGCCCACCTTGTATATCAAAAGAACAATACTATATTATTTACACTACTGTTGTTTTAAATATTGCAATGATATTATACTATTATTTAAAAAGAAAAAAATAATTCCTATCTAAACCTCAAATCAAACAGATTTACACAGAAAAAAAATAAAATGGCAAACAATACTGAAAACACAAAAACAATCCGTTGGGGAATCTTGGGATGTGGCAACGTTACCGAAGTGAAAAGCGGTCCAGCCTACCAAAAAACTACGGGATTCAAAATCGAAGCCGTAATGCGAAGAAACGCCGAAAAAGCAGCCGATTATGCCCAAAGACACAACATAAGTAAATATTACTCGGATGCGGATGCTTTAATTAATGATCCCGAAATTGATGCCATTTATATAGCCACTCCGCCAGATACACATCATTTTTATGGTTTAAAAGTAGCTTTGGCTGGAAAAATTTGCTGCATCGAAAAACCATTGGCACCAAGCTACAAAGAAAGTGTCGAAATTTACGAAGCTTTTAAAAAGAAGAATGTTCCTTTGTTTACCGCCTATTACAGACGAACTTTGCCCCGTTTTGAACAAATAAAAACTTGGTTGGATAACAATGAAATTGGAGAAGTGCGGTCTATTCGATGGAATTTGACCAAACCAGCTTCAGAAGAGGATTTGTCACGAGAATACAATTGGCGTACGGATGCCAAAGTAGCTCCTGGAGGTTATTTTGATGATTTGGCAAGCCACGGTTTAGATTTGTTCATACATCTTTTAGGAAATATAAAAGAAGTCTCTGGATATAGTTTGAACCAGCAAGGTTTGTACTCAGCCAAGGATGCCATCTCAGCTTGTTGGCTTCACGAATCTGGAATCACCGGAAATGGAAATTGGAATTTTGGAAGCAACAAACGCGAAGATATCGTAGAAATTGCTGGAAGTGAAGGGAAAATAACATTTTCCATTTTCGAAAATGACCCTATTTTACTTTCTAATGAAGAGGGCGAAACAGAACTTTTTATCGAACACCCAGAAAACGTGCAATTGCATCACGTAGAACGAATTCGGGAACAGCTGCTAGGCAATAGCTTACATCCTTCGAATGGTTTGACGGCTTCACACACCAGTTGGTTTATGGACAAGATTTTAGGGAACATATAAGAATAAAAAAAACAGCTCCCAAAAGGAGCTGTTTCTAATAAAAATTTTGTTGACTTACTATCATTTATAAAATGTTTTTGTAAACGACTTATTGTTATTTGTAACCACAAAAGTGTAAGTTTCATTTTTAATGTTGTAAACATCAAAAGTCTTAGCTATATTTTGATCCATCAACTTACCACTTTCATAAACTAGATTGTCTTCTTTGTCATAAATTTTAACAAAAGTTGGAGATTTATCCAAATTTAAAAAACTTAGTTTTAACAAACCATCTTTTTCAGAAAATACTGGTTTAAATTCCTCTGAAATTGGAGTTTCCAATAATCTGGCCGTTGTTCCAACAACTGAAATTTTATATTTTGAAATTTTGAATTCCGATTCAGCAACCAAATAATAAATACCTTCTGGCAAAGCATTCAAATCATAGGTTCTGTTGATAAAGGTTTGAGAATCCACATTTTCTGTGTGAATCATTTTGCCTTCTGAGTCATAAATAGACAAATCCAATTTATTTGTCTCACTAAATACAAAAGTAATTACTTTTCCTTGCTCTTTTTTTACACCTAGCGAAAAATCAATATCACTAGCATGTACGTTCATAGTTAATAATGCTACTCCCAACACTAAACTAAATTTAAATAAATTTTTCATAATTTTAATTTTTAGATTTATAATGATTTTGTTTACTGCAAAGATATTGGAGTCATTTGATGCATAACAACACTCTATTTTCTTATTTGTACACTATATTACCTTTTACGAAAACGAAATAGGTTAAAATTGGTAATTATGTGTTAATTTGGGTTAATTTTGTACTGTTTCTAAATAAACCGTACTATGAAAAACATACTCCCAGCCTTAGAAATTATAGAACCCTCCTTTGGAAGTTCCTTTTCTTTAACTCAATATGTAGATAATGAAAATAGTAGCGCTCACTTTTGGCATTACCATCCTGAGATCGAATTGGTATATGTAAATGGAGGCTCAGGCAAACGCCAAGTGGGCAGCCACATCTCCTATTACACTAGCGGAAGTCTTATACTCATAGGAAGTAATTTGCCACATTGCGGTTTTACCGATGAAAAAACCGGAAACACAAAAGAAACAGTTATCCAAATGAGACCCGACTTCCTCGGTACTGATTTTTTTGGAATATCAGAAATGAAAAACATCAACCACCTTTTCAATAGAGCCAAAGCCGGACTTGTATTTATTGGAGAAACCAAAAAAAGAATTGGAAGCAAACTGGAACTTATTGAAAGTCAAATGCCTTTTGAACGATTGCTGACATTGCTTTCTATATTAAATGAACTCGAAGAAGCTACAGAATTCAAAGTTTTGAATGCCGAAGGATTTTCGATGGATTTGCAAATGCAGGATAATGACAAAATCAACACCATTTTTAATTATGTTAAAGATAATTTCCAAGAACAAATTACGCTCGAGGAAGTAGCTGATTTGGTGAGTATGACGGTTCCTTCTTTATGCCGATATTTCAAAAAGATAACAAAGAAAACGTTTACTAAGTTTGTTAATGAATATCGTTTGGTTCACGCATCTAAACTATTGGCCGAAAAACCAATAAGCATTACCGAAATTTGTTTCGAAAGTGGATTCAATAATTTTAGCTATTTCAATAAAACATTTCAAGAATTTACCGGTAAGAGTGCTTCACAATATCGCAAAGAACTCCGTTCAGTTCTAAAATAATTTAAAAGAAATATAAATGAACCAATTCCTCAGCAGTAATAAGATTTCAAACCTGATTTGTATGTTGCCTTTAAGTAAATTCACAAAACAGTAAGGCAATAAGAGCTTATATTAGATAACTTTCTCTCTCAAAAACAAAAGTGACACCCAATAAATTCCAACAGCAATAGGAACTGCCGTCAGTAACCAACCACCCAAACCACAAAGCAATTCAAAGGAAAGCTGAGTCAAAGTTTGGAAAAAACTACTTTGAAAAGAACTGATAATTTCTTCGACCGTATGATGATGTCGAGGAACAGAAAAAATAAATTCTCCCACTCGTATAAAAGGAATTATCAATAAAATCTGTACTGGCCACATCAAATAACTTAACGAAATCATTACGGGTAAATTCAAATTTCGTTTGAGAGAAATCGTGGTAATCATAAAAGTACTCACCCCAAGAATCGGAATCGTCGAAATTAATCCCGAAACAATAATGCTTTGACTCAATTCCTTTGGGGTTAAACCTTGCTTTAAAAGTGCGGTGGTTTTCTCTTTTGCTTTATTTAATGTGGCTTTCAATTATTTGTGATTTTCGTGTTCTTCCAAATCTTTTTGCAAATCTAGATTTCTAAATCCCGGCAATTTAATTCCTGTAAAAACTACGATTAAAAGCGTCATGCTTCCGCCAAAAACTACTGCAGTAACCGTTCCCATCAATTTGGCCGTCAACCCACTTTCGAAAGCGCCTAGCTCATTCGACGATCCTACAAAAATTGAATTTACCGCCGCAACTCTCCCTCTCATTGAGTCCGGAGTTTTGAGTTGTAAAATCGTTTGACGAATCACTACTGAAATTCCATCGGTAACACCACTCATAAACAAAGCAAAAACCGACAACCAAAACCAAGTGGAAAGTCCGAAAACAATGATACAGACACCAAAGCCAAAAATAGCCGCCAATAATTTGATTCCTGCATTTTTATAAAAAGGCAAATGAGCCGAAACAAACATCGTTAACAAAGCGCCAACTGCTGGAGCTGCTCTTAAAATTCCAAAACCTTCAGGTCCCACTTTCAAAATATCTTGAGCAAAAATAGGTAAAAGTGCTACGGCTCCACCAAAAAGAACTGCAACCATATCAAGCGTTAAAGCCCCTAAAATAGATTTATTGGTATAGACGAATTTCAAGCCTTCCTTCAAACTTTCCATTATAGGTTCGCCAATTTTTGGATTCAAAATAGGTTTTTTAGAAATCTGTGTCAAAATCAATAAAGAAAAAATTGAACAAGCAAAAATAGTCCACATAGACCAATGGACACCTATCCAAGTAATCGAAAATCCCGCTACAGCCGGACCTACAACGGAACCTATTTGCCAAACCGAACTACTCCAAGTGGCTGCGTTTGGATAGGCTTTTTTAGGAACAATTAAGGACATTAACGAAAAGATGGTTGGCCCCAAAAATGCACGAACCAATCCTCCTAAAAAGACCAAAAAATAAATAGAATACAAAACAGTATCAGTTGACCAATCACTAACTATTCTCGGCCAAGTCAATAAAAACAATCCAAAACTAATGATGGAAAATCCCAAAATACACAAAAGAAGCATTCCTTTTTTTTCCTTTTGATCGACAATGTGCCCTGCAAACAAAGCCATTCCAATAGCTGGAATTACTTCCATTAATCCAATCATTCCAAGTGAAAGAGCACTTTTGGTCAAACTATAGACTTCCCATTCGATGATGATAAATTGCATCGACCAGGCAAAAACCATAGCGAATCGCAGCAACAAAAACATATTGAATTCTTTGTAACGCAAGGCTGCGTAGGCATCTTTAACTTTAACTTTCATAATTTTTACTTAATATCTTTCAATCGCAATTGAACGGATGTTTTTCCATTCCATTCGTTTTCATCAATGCAATACACCGCTTCAAACGGCTTTTTATTCGCTGTCAATTCCATTTTATTACCTAATCCAAATCCAATTGCCGCCATTCCTTCCGAATTATTTTGACGAACAAAAAGTTTCAAATGTTCTTCATCGGCTCCCAATTTTTGAGCATAACCTGTATCTTTTACGTTTTTGGTCAGGAAAACAGGCGTCATATTTTGAGGTCCAAAAGGTTCAAATTGTTTCAAAATCCGAGTCAGTTTTGGAGTGATATCCGATAAATTAATTTCGGCATCAATCGAGAGTTCTGGTGTCAACATATCAGGATGAATGGTTTCTTCAACCACTTTTTCGAAAGCATTTTTGAAAGCCAGATAATTTTCTTCCAATAAAGTCATTCCCGCCGCATACATATGTCCACCAAATTGCTCCAAATGTTCCGAACAGGCTTCCAAGGCATTGTACACGTCAAAACCTTTTACCGAACGTGCCGAAGCGGCATATTTATCTCCACTTTTGGTAAAAACCAAAGTCGGTCTATAATACGTTTCTATCAATCTCGAGGCGACGATTCCAATCACACCTTTGTGCCAATCTTCTTGAAAAACCACCGATGTAAAACGTTTTTCTTCGTTGTTTTCTATAATCTGAGCCAAAGCTTCTTTGGTAATTTGCTTGTCCAAATCTTTTCTTTCGGAATTATAGGCTTCAATTTCCGAGGCAAATTGTTGGGCTTGTTCAAAATCAAATTCCGTCAATAATTCCACGGCGTGGTTACCGTGTTTGATTCGTCCTGCCGCATTAATTCTGGGTGCGATGATAAAAACAACATCGGTTATATCTAAAGTTTGTTTTTTTATTTGATGAACCAAAGCTTTAAAACCTGGTCTCGGATCGGAGTTGATTACCTGCAAACCAAAATAAGCCAAAATTCTGTTTTCACCAGTCATTGGAACAATATCAGCTGCAATTGCAGTCGCCACCAAATCCAAATACGAAGTCAAATCTTCGATAGTTTGGTTTCGGTTCTCACCCAATGCCTGAATCAATTTGAAACCAATGCCACAACCACACAATTCATCATAAGGATAACTGCAATCGTCCCGTTTTGGATCCAAAACTGCAATAGCTTCTGGTAACGAATTTCCCGGTCGGTGGTGGTCGCAAATGATGAAATCGATGTTTCTGGCATTTGCGTAAGCGACGTGATCAATAGATTTTATTCCACAATCCAAAGCAATAATCAGCGAAAATCCATTGTCGTCGGCAAAATCAATTCCCTTGAAAGAAATACCATAACCTTCGTCATAACGATCTGGAATATACGTAGCAACATTCGGATAATAGGTTTTCAAATAAGACGAAACTAAGGATACCGCGGTCGTTCCATCAACATCATAATCCCCAAAAACGAGAATATTTTCGCCGTTTTCAATTGCCAATTCAATGCGTTCAACCGCTTTATCCATGTCTTTCATTAAGTACGGATTATGCAAATCGGCCAAAGTAGGACGAAAAAATTGTCTAGCTTGTTCGAAAGTTTCAATGCCGCGTTGCACGAGCAATGTTGCCACAAATTCCTCCACGTTCAAAGCTTCGGCAAGTAATTTCACCTTTTCTTCAGAAGGTTTTGGTTTGATGGTCCAGCGCATAATTGATTTACGAATTAGGATTTTGTGTGTTTGACAAATTTAGTTTAAAATATTTAAACACAAGGCACACAAAGAAGACACAAAGATTCTCAAAGTGCAATTTTATTAATCTGTCCAATTTGTGGCTAAAAAATTAGAAAATAATCTGTGAATCTGCGGTAAAAAAATTAGAAGCTAAAACAAAATCGCAGTACTTTTGAATATATTTTTTAAAATAACTAAAATGCAAATTCAAGGACAAATTGTTGATATCGAAAACCGACGCATTTATGCTGGCGAAATTACGGTCGAAAACGGGAAAATCACTTCAATTATCGAGAAAAATCACAAGGTGAAACATTACATTATGCCCGGTTTTATCGATTCCCATATTCATATCGAAAGTTCGATGCTCGTTCCGTCAGAATTTGCAAAAATTGCGGTGCTTCACGGAACTGTCGCCACGATTTCCGATCCGCACGAAATTGCCAATGTTCTTGGAACCGCTGGTGTTTATTATATGATTGAAAACGGTAAAAAAGTGCCGTTGAAATTCCATTTCGGTGCGCCTTCTTGTGTTCCTGCAACCACTTTCGAAAGTGCTGGTGCAATTATCGATTCAGAAGGAATTAAGGAATTAATGTCTTCGCCCGACATTTATTATTTGGCGGAAATGATGAATTATCCCGGCGTTTTATTCGATGATGCAGAAGTTTTAAAGAAAATCAAATGGGCAAAATATTTCAATAAACCAGTCGATGGTCACGCTCCAGGATTGAGAGGTAAAGATGTTAAAAAATACATTTCGGCGGGAATTACAACCGACCACGAATGTTTCACTTTCGAAGAAGCAGAAGAAAAATTATCCCTTGGAATGAAAGTTCTCATTCGCGAAGGAAGTGCTGCCAAAAATTTCGAAGCATTAATCGATTTACTTCCAGAAAATTATCAAAATATGATGTTCTGTTCTGATGACAAACATCCTGACGATTTGATCGTAGGACACATCAACTTGCTTTGTGCTCGTGCTGTCGCCAAAGGAATTGATGTTTTTAAAATCTTGCAAGCCGCTTGCATAAATCCCGTGAACCATTACAAAATGAACGTGGGGTTATTGAAAACAAACGATGCCGCCGATTTTATCGTGGTCGAAGATTTGGTTGATTTTAAAGTAAAACAAACCTACATCAATGGCGAGTTAATTGCTGAAAACGGAGAATCTTTTGTGAAACACATTCCATTTGAAACCCCTAATAATTTCAATATTACTTCCAAAGAAGTTAGTGATTTTGAGGTTTCTGGTTCTGGTTCGAAAATCAGAGTTATTGAAGCTCTGGAAGGACAATTAATTACCAATGAGATTCATCATAAATCATTAATCGTCGATGGAAAAATCGTTTCAGACATAGAAAATGACATCTTGAAAATGGCAGTTGTCAATCGATATCAAAACACTAAACCTGCTGTTGCTTTCATCAAGAATTTTGGGTTGAAAAAAGGAGCAATAGCCAGTTCTGTGGCACACGATTGTCATAATATTGTTGTGGTTGGAACTTCGGACGAGGAAATTTGCTATGCAGTAAACCTGATTATTGAAAATACTGGTGGAGTTTGCGCCGTAAATGGTTCCCAAAACAAAATGTTGGCTCTGCCAGTTGCTGGAATTATGAGCGACAAAAACGGTTGGGAAACCGGAAAATTATATCAAGAAATTGATGCCATGGCGAAAGAATTAGGCAGCAATTTGAGAGCCCCTTTTATGACGCTTTCGTTTATGGCTTTACTCGTTATTCCCGATTTGAAATTATCTGATAAAGGATTATTTAGCGGCAATACTTTTTCGTTTGTGGACTTGGAAGTTGTTTAACCACAAAGTTCTCAAAGAAGGCACGAAGCACACAAAAAATCAGTAAAAATCCCTTTAATCTGTGTCATCTGTGGCTAAAAAATTAAGCTTTCGGAACCAAAGCTACATCTTCAAACTTAATCCCATCCCATCCTGATTTCATAAAATTACGAATGTTTTGGTGGTTGGTTCCTTCTGGATTTTGTAAAACTTCTTCAAAATAATAGGCCCCAAAACAAGCTAATGTTTCGGCTTGGGACAAGTTTTGCAATTTCGCAAAAGCAAATAATTTGCAAGAACCCGAGTTTTCGCCTGCGGCATTGTGTTGGGTTCCATTATCGAAAGTGGTTGGAGTAAAATCGTAATTTTCCTCAATAATGGCAATGGTTTCTGGAAATGTAATGGCGTTTGGTGTTTGTTTTAATTTTTCTAAAAAAGAGGTTATGCTCATTATCTAATATATTTAATTTTCATTTGTTACCTTTTACCTAAGTTTTAAATCTCAACAAAGATTCTAAAATTTAAAATCTAATTATTGTAAACTTTTATAATAATTTGAAATGGGTTAAACCATTTAATTCAATTTAAAATTTACGTCCATTTTCTCTAACTCCACCAATAATTCATTCGAAATCTTAATTTTCAATTTTCGGCTTGGCATCGAAATTCGGGTGATTATTTTTGTTTCCTCAGCTATTGATACCGAATCAGAAAGGGGTTCTCCCATACTAAGTTCATCGTCTTCTGAAAACTCATCCGAAAAAATCACCGTCTCCTCTGGAATTTCATCATCGAACAAGGGAATGTCAGTTTTTGGTTCCAATTTTATAATTTCAGGAATAATTTCAACTTGCTTTTTAACAGTTTCCAGCTCAACAATATCAAAAGTAACCGAATTATTTCCTTTATTGACTTGAAAAATCGAATTCAATTTCGATATAAAAGTTGCATTCAAATCTTTTATGTCCAATAAAATGCATAGTTTTTTAGCAAAATTATCGAACACATCTTGCAACATTTTGAATTCGGAGAATTGAATCATTGGATCTCCTTTTTTCCCCGTTTCTTTATTTGGCCAACCTTCTTTAACTAAAACTTTTATATACGTAAAACTATTTGGAATCAAATAATGGCGGTACTTCATATACTCTTCTCCAAAAATTTTGAACTCATAACTTTCATCATATCCTTCGAGATGAAATAACGCCCAGCCTTTTCCATTCTTGGCAATTCGGTGTTGTACGTTGCTAATTATTCCTCCAAAAGTTAAATTTTTATTCACAAATTGATTCAAATCTTTCAGTGATTCCAACTTCGAATTACAAAAATATTTCATCTCATATTTAAAATCGTCCAGCGGATGTCCCGAAATATAAATCCCAACCACTTCTTTTTCTTTGGCCAATTTTTCCATCGTGCTCCAATCCTCGCAAGGAGGTACAACGGGTTCGGCAATTTGCACATCGCTGCTTTCGCCAAACAAACTTACCTGCGATGAATTTTCATTTTCCTGAAACTTCGCTCCATAGCGAATGGCTTTTTCATAAAAGGTAATTCCGTCACCATCATCATGAAAATATTGCGCTCGGGTTGTTCCACCAAATGAGTCAAAACCACCAGCCAAAGCTAAATTTTCTAATGCTTTTTTATTGGCCGCACGCAAATCAATACGTTTAGTCAAATCAAAAATCGATTTGTATTTTGTAGTTTTTCTGTTTTCGACTATAGTGGCCACGGCTCCAGAACCAACACCTTTTACCGCTCCCATTCCGAAACGAACGGCATAATCATCATTTACTGTAAATTTATAATAGGATTCATTCACATCAGGACCCAAAACCTTCAGTCCCATTCGCTTACATTCTTCCATAAAAAAGGAAACCTGCTTGATATCACTCATATTATTGGACAAAACTGCCGCCATATATTCGGCTGGATAATTCGCTTTTAAGTAAGCAGTTTGGTAGGCAATCCAAGCGTAACAAGTAGAGTGTGATTTGTTAAAAGCATATTCAGCAAAGGCTTTCCAGTCGTTCCAAATTTTCTCTAATTTGTCTTTGGCGTGACCTTTTGCCATCGCTTGCGTGATAAATTTCGGCTCCATTTTCGCCAAAACGTCAATCATCTTTTTTCCCATCGCTTTACGCAAAACGTCGGCATCACCTTTGGAGAAATCCGCTAATTTTTGAGACAAAAGCATTACCTGTTCTTGGTAAACGGTAATTCCGTAGGTATCTTTTAGTAATTCTTCGCAGTCGTCCAAATCGTATTCGATAGGCTCTTCACCGTTTTTTCGTTTAATGAAACTCGGGATATAAGCAATTGGCCCCGGACGATACAGCGCATTCATGGCAATCAAATCAGGAAAAACCGTAGGCTTCAATTCCTTCATATATTTTTGCATTCCGGCGCTTTCATATTGGAAAATCCCCACCGTTTCGCCACGTTGAAAAAGCTCGTATGTTTTCGCATCATCAATAGGAAATTCGTCTGGATTGAGTTCGATTCCGCTTCTGTATTTGACCAGTTTTACAGTATCTTTTATCAACGTTAGGGTTTTCAAACCCAAGAAGTCCATCTTCAATAAACCAGCACTTTCTACGACCGAGTTGTCAAATTGCGTTACAAACAAATCCGAATCTTTAGCGGTTGCCACAGGAACGAAATCAGTAATGTCACTTGGCGTAATAATCACACCACAAGCGTGAATCCCAGTGTTTCTAAGGTTTCCCTCCAATACTTTGGCTTGCTGAATGGTTTCTCCACCCAAATCCCCTTCATTGGCCAAACCAATTAATTCTTTTATTTTTTCAAATTCTTCTGGACGAACGGTCTTTTTGATTAAATCTTCTTTTTCGTTCAAAAAACGCGCTAAATTCCATTTGGACGGCATCATCCCCGGAATTAATTTGGCTATTTTATCTGCTTCGAATAAAGGCAAATCCAGCACACGAGCCGTATCACGAATCGCCGATTTAGTTGCCATTTTACCGTAAGTGATAATCTGTGCCACTTGCTTTTTACCATATTTTCGAATCACATAATCCATTACACTGCTTCGGCCTTCATCATCAAAATCGATATCAATATCGGGAAGTGAAACCCTATCTGGATTTAAGAATCTTTCGAAAAGCAGATTGTACATCAATGGGTCAATATTGGTAATTTTCAAACAATACGCCACCACTGAACCTGCTGCAGAACCCCGACCAGGTCCAACAGAAACGCCCATTTTTCGAGCTTCGGCAATGAAATCCTGAACAATCAGGAAATAACCTGGATAACCTGAATTTTCGATTGTCAACAATTCAAAATCCAATCTTTCCTGAATTTCGGGTGTGATTTCTTTATATCTTCGTTTGGCACCTTCAAAAGTAAGGTGTTTCAAATAGGCATTTTCGCCTCGAACGCCACCATCGACAGCGTCTTCAGGAACATTAAATTCAACAGGGATTTCGAACTTTGGAAGCAAAACTTCACGAGCCAAATTGTAAATTTCAATCTTATCTACAATTTCGGAAATATTCGAAATCGCTTCAGGCAAATTATTGAAGAGTTGCTTCATCTCATCGCCCGACTTGAAATAATATTCTTGATTGGGCAATCCATAACGGTAGCCACGTCCACGTCCTATTGGTGTAGATTGTTTTTCTCCTTCTTTTACACACAATAAAATGTCGTGAGCATTGGCATTTTCCTTCTCAATGTAAAAAGTATTATTGGTCGCAACTATTTTAACATCATGTTTTCGTGCCAATGAAATCAAGGCTTCGTTCACCCGGTTTTCGTCTTCCTGATTATGACGCATCACTTCGATATAGAAATCTTCGCCAAATTCTAGTTTCCACCATAGCAAAGCTTCTTCGGCTTGGTTTTCACCCAAATTCAAAATCTTACTTGGAATTTCCCCATTAAGATTTCCCGACAAAACAATAATATCTTCCTTGTATTGCTGAATGACTTTTCGATCTATTCTGGGCACATAATAAAACCCTTCTGTGTATCCAATGGAAGACATTTTGGCTAAATTATGGTAGCCTTTTTTGGTCTTCGCCAAAAGCACAATTTGGTAACCATTGTCTTTTACCGACTTATTTTTATGGTCTTCACAAACAAAAAATTCGCAACCCACGATTGGTTTCATCGGAACTTCGGTTGGTTCTTCGCCTTTTTCAATCGCTTCTTTATTTTTGGCTTCAGCCGCTTTATTGTGGTATAAAATATCCCGAACAAAGTGAAAAGCACCCATCAAATTGGCGTGATCGGTCATTGCCACAGCAGGCATTTTTTGCTGCGAAGCCGCTTTAACCAATGCTGCAACGCTAATAGTAGATTGCAAAACCGAAAACTGAGTATGATTGTGCAAATGCACAAAATCAGAATCTATTAATATTTGTTTGTTATCCGAAAGTTCTTGTTTCGAAATGGTCGCCGTTTGTTGACCGCCTAATTGCTGCCTAATTTTATCTGAAGCTTCCTTTAAATTGATATGCTGCAACCCGATGAGTTGAATTTCACGTGGATTTTTTAATTGGAAATCCTCGAAATATTCTTGTTCAACTTGTAAATCATTTTTGGTAAAAACTTCGGTACGAATCAATTCGAAAAAGCAACGCGTGGTTGCCTCAACATCGGCGGTGGCGTTGTGTGCTTCCGCAAAAGGTTTGTTGAAAAGATATTGATGTAATTCGGTTAATGTTGGGAGTTTGAATTTTCCACCACGACCACCGGGCAATTTCAATAAAGAGGCGGTAACTTCGGTACAAGTGTCCAAAATCGGCATCGAACCCATTGGACTTTCGATACCCAATCTATAAAATTCGCAACCCATAATATTGATATCAAAACCTAGATTTTGACCCACAATAAATTTAGTTTTCGATAAAGCAATGTTGAACTTTTCTAAAACTTCGGCCAATGGAATACCTTCGGCTTCGGCCAATTCGGTTGAAATACCGTGAATTCTCTCGGCATCATACGGAATATTAAATCCCTCAGGTTTCACTAAATAATCCTGATGCTCGATGACTCTTCCCATAGCATCGTGGAGCTGCCAAGCGATTTGAATACATCTTGGCCAGTTGTCCGTGTCGGAAATGGGCGCGCCCCAACGCTTGGGTAATCCTGTAGTTTCGGTATCGAATATTAAGTACATAATTGCAAATGAAGTAATTGTAATTTTCTAAAATTACAAAAAGTGAATTTCAAAATTAGTTTATTTTTAAGCTAAAAGGAAAGGGAAGTTATTAACATTTACTCTACAGCGAATCAATTACTGACAGAAAAGATATATTTAATTTCTAATTTAATTAACTTCGTTTTACGAAACTCTAAAAAATGAAATCAATTCAACTATTATTAGCCATTATTATGTTGACAGTAAGCAATAACGCTATAGCACAAACTATGACAAAAAAACAAAAAGATGCTGAAAAAATATTTATAAATAATGCTGATGAAGCTTTGCAAATGATGAAACAAGAAGCTTTACGAATGAATATAAAAGGGGCTGGTTTAGTGTGCTTCATTCCAGGTGACCAGACTCAATCTTGGATATCAAAAATGATAATTGCAGGAGCTAGTGGCAATGAAGGTTATAATTTTATTGCTATTGCATATTCTAAAGCAAGTGAAATGGCCGAAACTTTACAAAATAGCGGAAGTAAAGTCAGACCTGTAAAGGTGGGAGAATTCGATTATATTGGAGGTGTCATTAAAAAAATTGATTCTGGATACCTTTTGTCTACATTTTCCGGTGCTTCTGGCGAAGATGATTTAGCAGTTTCTAAGAAAGCAATGGATTGGATAAGTACAAAATTCAAATAGCATTCTCCTAATAATATTAAAAAAACAATTATGAAAAAAAACATACCCGATAATTCCAGACGGAAATTTATATTTACCGTTGGTATTTCAGCAATAGGCTTGCCCCTACTTTCATCATTTGGCAGCCTTGACGATTTAATCAGTAATAAGAAAAAATTAGGCATAGCATTAGTCGGTTTGGGCAAATATGCTGCCGAACAATTAGCTCCAGCTTTACTGCAAACTGAGGATTGCTATTTAGCTGGAATTGTTACTGGTACACCATCAAAAATCCCTATTTGGAAAGAAAAATATAATATCCCAGACAAAAATATTTATAATTATGAAAATTTTGATAGTATAAAAAACAATCCCGATATTGATATTGTATATATTGTATTGCCTAATTCAATGCACGCCGAATATACCATAAGAGCCGCCGAGGCAGGAAAAGATGTTATTTGCGAAAAACCAATGGCTATATCTGTTGCAGAGTGCGATCAGATGATTGCAGCCTGTAAAAAAGCTGGTAAGTCACTATCTATCGGCTATCGTTTGCACTTTGATCCTTATCATTTGGAAATGGTAAAAATGGGAACTCAAAAAAAATATGGCGAAATAAAAAAAATGAAAGCTGCTTTCGCATTTGAGGCACCTAAAAAAAACTGGTGGCGATTGGATAAAAAATATGCCGGCGGAGGTCCATTGATGGATTTGGGAATATATTGTTTACAAGGAATAATCTACACCACTGGAATGATACCAATTGCTGTAACTGCCCAAAGTCCTCCTGTAAGTAATAAAGGAATATTTATAGACGTCGAAGAAACAATAACATGGCAAATGGAAATGCCAAATGGAGCAATTGCTGAATGCAGAACTAGCTATTCTGGCGAATATCAAAACTTTTTGAAAGCCGAAACCGACAAAGGTTGGTTTGAGCTAAATCCTGCTTTTAGCTATGATGGTATAAAAAGCAGCACCTCTGATGGTAAAAAACTACAATTTTCAAAATTTTCACAACAAGCAAAGCAAATGGATGGTATTGCCATATCAATAAAAAACAATCAAGAAAGTATTGTGCCAGGAGAAATGGGACGCAGAGATATGAAAATTATTGAAGCCATATACAAAGCAATGAATACAGGGAAAAGAGTTGCAATTGAATGGTAATTAATGAATGGGATTTTCAAATTTTGTCAAGCAAATACCCTTTGAAAATTACATAAAGTAATCTCTATGGACAACAATAAAAATTTATAAATGAAAAAAATTATTTCAATTTCCATTATAGGGCTTCTTTTTTTAAGTTTTTGTAAAAAACCACAAACTACTGTTTATAAAACTATTGGAACTATTGAAAGGTATGATTCCAAATTGGACGAAATCATTTCTCCAAATGCTAAAATAGAAATCATTTCTGAGGGGTACAAATGGAGTGAAGGCTGTTTATGGATAGAAAAGCATAAAATGCTTCTCTTTAGCGATGTTCCTGCCAACACAGTTTATCAATGGACCGAAAAAGAAGGGACAAAAGTGTATTTAAAACCAAGTGGTTATACTGGAGCAAAGCCAAGTACAAGTAGGGAGCCTGGAAGCAATGGATTGACATTAGACAACAATGGTAATCTTATTTTGTGCCAACACGGCAATAGACAAGTTGTGAGAATGAACGCACCTCTTCATAAACCAAATCCTGAATTTACATCGTTGATAAGTAATTATAATGGTAAAAAGTTAAGTAGTCCTAACGATTGCGTTTATAGTAGTAAAGGGGAGTTGTATCTAACAGATCCTCCTTATGGCTTACCCACACAAGGTGATTCAGATGCATTAAAAGAAATCAAATTTAACGGAGTTTATAAAGTCAAAAAAGACGGTAGTGTAATAGTATTGACCGATAGTATAAATAGACCTAATGGCATTGCTTTGTTTCCCGACGAGAAAAGAGTAATAGTCGCCAATAGTGATCCTATAAAACCAAACTGGTATGTATGGGACATTAAAGACGATCAACTAACCAACGGGAAATTATTTTACAGCACCATTGGTCACGACAAAACATGGAAAGGATTACCTGATGGATTAAAAATTGACAAAAACGGTAATGTTTTTGCAACAGGGCCAGGTGGTTTATACATTTTTAATAAAGAAGGGAAAAAACTTGGAATAATACGCCTAGACAATCCAACAAGCAACTGTGCATTAAGTCAAGATCAAAAAACATTATATATTACCAACAATAGCTATGTATTGAGGGTAAAAATGAGATAGTTTTAAGAATCCTTTTTTGTTTCTTCTGATATTTAGTGAGAATGAATTTGTCAAAAAATTCTTCATATCCAATTTTAAAAAGGCATTGATTTTCTAAATAGAAAATCAATGCCTTTTTGAGGTTAGATTTTCAACACAAATCAAAATATCTATTTTTTGGATGTCGTAGTATTTTATCAAAAAAAATGGTCTATTTCATATTAAAAACATCCATTTTACTTCATTTTCTTGGAACTTAAAAAGCCGAAAAGCAGTTTCTTAAGACAACTAAACAAAAGCAATCAAAGCAATATCGTTATTAATTATTGCCTAAATTTCGCATTTCCTTAAACTATTTACAATCAAAACCCTCATTTGTATTATAATTTTACTAAAATCATAAACTTAAAAAATCCTTATGATAACACCTATAAGAATGACACCATTAAAAACAAAGTCGAAATAAAAATGCAACCATAAATCCCTAACTGCGAAACAGAAGCTGTAAAGTGTTGTAAAACCGTTTTGGGTATCGTATATAAGTTAATAATAAAATTGACAACTTTATTTCTTTTTTTAAATTTGCCTCCATTGTTCTAAAAAACAGAAACACATTTAATAAAAATAGTTAAAAATGAGTACTACATTATTCGACAAAGTATGGGATTCGCACGTGGTGCGTAAAATTGAAGATGGACCAGACGTGTTTTTTATTGATCGTCATTTCATTCACGAAGTTACAAGTCCTGTTGCTTTTCTAGGTTTAAAAGGAAGAGGCATCAAGGTTTTGTACCCTGAGCGTACTTTTGCCACTGCCGATCACAACACGCCAACTATAAACCAACACTTACCTGTTGCTGATGCTTTATCTGCTAATCAATTGAAAGCATTAGAAGATAACGCCGCAGAATATGGCATTTCTCACTGGGGATTAGGTCACCAAAAAAATGGAATTGTACACGTAGTAGGGCCTGAAAATGGAATTACTTTACCAGGTGCAACTATCGTTTGTGGAGATTCCCACACTTCTACTCACGGTGCTTTTGGAGCGATTGCCTTTGGTATCGGAACTTCTGAGGTAGAAATGGTTATGGCTACTCAATGTATTATGCAGCCAAAACCAAAGAAAATGCGTATCAACGTAAACGGAACTTTGAGTAAAGGTGTAGGGCCAAAAGATGTGGCTTTGTATATTATTTCAAAATTGACTACTTCTGGAGGTACAGGATATTTTGCTGAATATGCCGGAAATGTTTTTGAAGATATGTCTATGGAAGGTCGTATGACTGTGTGTAACCTTTCTATCGAAATGGGTGCTCGTGGTGGTATGATTGCTCCTGACCAAAAAACTTTCGATTTCCTAGAAGGAAGATTATATGCTCCAAAAGGAGAAGCTTGGACAAAAGCAGTGGAGTATTGGAAAACTCTAAAAACCGATGCTGATGCCGTTTTTGATGCTGAATTGAATATTGATGCAGCAGATATCGAACCAATGATTACTTATGGAACCAATCCTGGAATGGGAATTGGTATCTCTAAACATATTCCTAGTGCTGACCAAGTAGAAGGTGGCGAGGAAACTTATAAAAAATCTTTGGCTTACATGGGCTTCGAAGAAGATGATGTAATGATTGGAAAACCAATTGATTTCGTTTTCTTAGGAAGTTGTACCAATGGTCGTATCGAAGATTTTAGAGCTTTTACAGAAATTGTAAAAGGTAGAAAAAAAGCAGACAATGTTACTGCTTGGTTAGTTCCGGGTTCTCACGTTGTTGAAGCACAAATCAAAGAAGAAGGTTTATTGGATATTCTTACTGAAGCTGGTTTTGTATTGCGTCAGCCAGGTTGTTCCGCTTGTTTGGCAATGAACGATGATAAAGTTCCTGCCGGAAAATATGCAGTAAGTACATCCAACAGAAACTTCGAAGGTCGTCAAGGTCCAGGTTCAAGAACTTTGTTAGCTTCGCCAATTATGGCAGCAGCTGCAGCAGTTACCGGAAAATTAACTGATCCAAGAGATTTGTTTTAATTGAATGACAATTTCAATTTCAATGACAATTTCAAAAAAGAATTAAAAATAAAAAGGTTTTAACTATTTATGATTTATTTCCCTTGATGGAAAATCTGAATTCTGAAATCTAAAATCTAAAATTACAATGGCATACGATAAATTTAATATCCTTACGAGTAGTGCAGTGCCACTACCAATAGAAAACGTAGATACCGATCAAATCATCCCAGCTCGTTTCTTGAAAGCGACAAAACGTGAAGGCTTTGGAGACAACCTTTTCCGTGACTGGAGATACAACGGAGACAATACTCCAAAAGCAGACTTTGTATTAAACGACAAAACCTACAGCGGAAAAATTCTTGTTGGAGGAAAAAACTTCGGTTCAGGTTCTTCAAGAGAGCACGCAGCTTGGGCGGTTTATGATTACGGTTTTAGAGCTGTGGTTTCTTCTTTCTTTGCAGACATATTCAAAGGAAACTGTTTGAATATTGGTGTTTTGCCAGTACAAGTGAGTCCTGAATTTTCAGAAACTATTTTCAAAGCTATCGAAGCAGATCCAAACACACAATTGGAAATCAATTTGCCGGAACAAACCATTACTTTATTGGCTACCGGACAAAAAGAATCTTTCGATATCAACGGATACAAAAAGAACAATATGTTGAATGGTTTTGACGATATCGATTATTTACAAAACATCAAAGGAGATATTGTAGCATTTGCTGACAAACTTCCTTATTAAAAATTGCTCCATCATTATTATGATTCGTTCCAATAGTGGAACATTTTGTAAAAATATTGGAAAAATAAAAAGTTGTAAAAATGAAATCTACCTTATTAGAAATTCAACAGCGTTTTGATAATGATGTAGAACGTTTTTCAAATTTGGAAACAGGTCAAATAAGTACTGTTGATGCGACTTTAAGTTTAGAATTATTAACTCAAATTGCCGCTTCGGTTTGCCCGAATGCAAAATCAGTATTAGATTTGGGTTGTGGCGCAGGAAATTTTACGCTTAAATTACTCGATTTGATTCCAGATTTAGATTGCACATTGGTAGATTTAAGCTTGCCAATGTTGGACAAAGCTAAAGAACGAATTGCCAAAGTTTCACAAGGGAAAATTTCAACAGTTCAAACTGATTTTTTGAATTTGCAATTGCCCGCCGAAACATTTGATATTGTGGTTACAGGAGCAGCGATGCACCATCTAAGAACTGATGAAGAATGGGAAACTGTTTTTACAAAAATATTTAAAAGCCTCAAAAAAGGAGGTTGCTTCTGGATTTCGGATTTGATTTTGCACGACAATCCTGCAATCAATCAATTGATGTGGAAACGATATGCTGATTATTTGGAAGGCATTGGCGGTAAAGCCTATCAAAAAAATGTATTTGCATACATCGACAAAGAAGATACACCGAGATCAGTGATGTATCAATTGGATTTAATGAAAAAAATAGGGTTTTCAACCGTAGATGTTTTGCATAAAAACAGCTGTTTCTCCGTATTTGGAGGAATAAAATAATAATAAATCAAGTATTACACTTTGCTTTAGCATCAAATTTAAAATGGAAAAAAGAAAAATTGAAATAATGGATACGACGCTTCGCGATGGGGAACAAACCTCGGGAGTATCGTTTTCTGCAGCAGAAAAATTAACCATTGCCCAATTGTTGCTCGAAGAATTACATATAGATAGAATCGAAATTGCTTCGGCACGAGTGAGCGAAGGCGAATTTCAAGCCGTAAAAGGAATCACAGCTTGGGCAAAAAGCAAAGGATATTGCGATAGAATTGAGGTTTTATCATTTGTCGATGGAGGGATCTCTATCGAATGGATGAAAAAAGCGGGTACAAAAGTTCAGAATTTATTGACCAAAGGTTCGATGAATCATTTGACGCATCAATTAAAAAAAACGCCGGAACAACATTTCACTGAAATTGCCGAAATTATTGCTTTGGCCAAAGAAAATGATATTGAAACCAATATTTATTTAGAAGACTGGAGCAATGGGATGCGCAATTCTCCCGAATATGTGTTTCAGTTTTTAGACTTTTTAGCCACTCAACCTGTCAAAAGGATATTATTGCCAGACACTTTAGGTGTGCTAATTCCATCACAAACATTTGAATTTATTTCGAAAATTAAACTAAAATATCCAAAAATTCATTTTGATTTTCACGCCCATAATGATTATGATTTAAGTGTTGCTAATGTCTTGGAAGCAGTAAAAGCAGGTATCAATGGCTTGCATGTTACCGTAAACGGAATGGGTGAACGAGCTGGAAATGCTCCAATAGAAAGTGTGGTTGCGGTATTAAACGACTTTATGCCCGAAGTGAAAATCAATGTAAAAGAATCCTCTTTGTACTCTGTGAGTAAATTGGTCGAGACTTTTACAGGTTATAGAATCCCAGCCAACAAACCTATTGTAGGTGACAATGTATTTACTCAAACAGCAGGAATTCACGCTGACGGAGACAATAAAAACAATTTATATTTTAATGATTTGCTTCCGGAGCGTTTTGGCAGAAAACGAAAATATGCCTTAGGAAAAACATCAGGAAAAGCTAATATCGAAAAAAATCTTCAGGAATTAGGATTACAACTCAATCAAGAAGATTTGAAATTGGTTACTCAAAGAATCATTGAGTTGGGCGACAAAAAAGAAACAGTTACCAAAGAAGATTTGCCCTATATTATTTCCGATGTTTTGGACAGTCAAACCTATGAAGACAAAATCGTCATTGAGTCTTATGTGTTAGTTCACTCTAAAGGAATGCGACCATCAACGACACTTTGTTTGAAAATTGACGGAGAAATCATCGAAGAAAATGCTCAGGGAGACGGGCAATTTGATGCTTTTATGAATGCTTTGACCAGAATATACAAAAGCAAAAAAATGACATTGCCAAAACTGATTGATTACGCCGTTCGAATTCCACCCGGAAGTAGTTCGGATGCGCTTTGCGAAACGATTATCACTTGGACTAATGGCAAAAAAGAATTCAAAACCAGAGGATTGGATTCAGATCAAACTGTTGCAGCAATCAAAGCAACTCAAAAAATGTTGAATATAGCAACAGCTTAAAATATAATTGCAATAACAAACAGAAAAAAGATTAATACCAATAAAGCAAAAAATATAAATAATGAAATTTAACATTGCCCTTTTAGCCGGAGACGGAATCGGACCAGAAGTAGTTAATGAAGCTGTAAAAGTTTCGAATGCTATTGCCAAAAAATTCAATCACGAAATCACTTGGACACCTGCATTGACAGGAGCTTGCGCCATAGACGCCGTTGGAGTTCCTTATCCTGACGAAACTCACGAAATCTGTATGAAAGCCGATGCGGTTCTTTTTGGCGCTATCGGACATCCAAAATACGACAATGACCCAAGCGCTCCTGTAAGACCAGAGCAAGGATTATTGTTGATGCGTAAAAAATTAGGTTTGTTTGCCAATGTACGTCCAACCTTTACCTTCCCATCTTTGATTGACAATTCTCCTTTAAAAAGAGAAAGGATTGAAGGAACGGATTTAGTTTTCTTAAGAGAATTAACCGGAGGAATTTATTTTGGTGAAAAAGGAAGAAAAGACGGTGGCGAAACGGCTTTCGACAACTGTGTTTATACCAGAGCCGAAGTACAACGTTTGGCTAAAAAAGGTTTCGAATTGGCCATGACACGTTCTAAAAAATTGTGTTGTGTGGACAAAGCCAACGTTTTGGAAACATCACGTTTGTGGAGAGAAACCGTTCAAGCTATGGAAAAAGATTATCCAGAAGTGACCGTTTCTTACGAATTTGTTGATGCTGTTGCGATGCGTTTAGTTCAATGGCCAAATTCTTATGACGTATTAATTACTGAAAATTTATTTGGTGATATTTTGACTGACGAAGCTTCGGTGATTTCAGGTTCAATGGGATTAATGCCGTCAGCCTCTGTTGGAGAACATACTTCATTATACGAACCAATCCACGGATCTTATCCACAAGCTACAGGATTGAACATTGCTAATCCATTGGCTACAGTTTTATCAGCAGCAATGATGTTTGAAGATGCTTTTGGATTAAAAGAAGAAGCAGAAGCAATTAGAGCCGTAGTCAACAAATCATTAGAACAAGGAATTGTTACCGAAGATTTAGTTGCAAAAGGAGCCAAAGCATATTCAACTAGCGAAGTTGGAGATTGGTTGGTTGCTAATTTATAATTTATTTAGAATTATCAAGATTTGACAACTTTCAAAAAGTTGTCAAATCTATTTTAAGGTATAAGCAAACAAAAAAGGTGTCAATTTACATTGACACCTTTTTTTATATGATTGAAAAAAATATTAATATCTTCCTCTGTCTCCACCTCCACGGTTATCTCCACCACGGCTGTTTCCACCACCATAACCTCCGCGAGAATCTCCACCACGGTTGTTATTAAAACTTCTTCTTTCGCCTTCTGGTTTTGGCTCGGACTTATTCACTACGATAGCACGACCTTGAACAGTCGCTCCGTTTAACTCATCAATTGCTTTTTGAGCTTCTTCATCACTTGGCATTTCAACAAAACCGAATCCTTTACTTCTTCCAGTAAATTTATCAGTAATAATTTTTACAGAATCAACTGCACCGTAAGCCTCGAAAGACTCTCTTAAATCTGCTTCCTCAATACTGAACGGAAGGCTTCCAACAAAAATATTCATATGTACTTATTTAGTATAATTGGTACAAATGTAGTCTTATTTTTTCTAATCTACTACACATTAGCTTATTTATGATTTTTTTATTAAAATCAGGGCAATGTAGGAATCGAAGTTTTTAAAGATGTGGAAGGAGAAATAGGGATTCTATAAAAATGACCATATTGAAAATTCAAAATTGGTCCCGCCAAAGGATTATCATAGATATTCTCTGCATTGAATTTAAAAGTTCCTGTTACTGTATTATTTACAGCATCATATTCAGTAATCACAATTTGTCCTTCTCCAATTTCAAATCCTGTCGAAAAAGTAATTGTTCCGCTAGCATCCTTCAAAACATAAGAAGCTTTATTCAAATCACTCACCCCTAAAGAATATGTTTCTGGATTTGCAGCAGTTGTTTTCAAAGTTACGACCTCGTTTCTTGTGTAGGCTTCAATTATTAATGAACCTCCAGAGCCAATTGAGGCTTTAGCATCAACAGCTCTCCAAAACACGTTGTCTTTCTGACCCTCAAAGGCAGGATTATTAAATTCAACCTCGGTAGTACAAGAAATAAAAGCAATGAATAAAAATAAATATAGAAACTGTTTTTTCATAAATGTAAATTTTGATTTTTCAATGGTCATTTATGGCATCGCTTTTATTTATTGATGTTTGTTTTCAACAAACTCGTTTTTAGTGGCGATTTCATAATAAGAGACATTTATCCACACAAAAGTATATTATTTTGATTTAAAAACGGAAATAGAACTGAAAATTCACATCGAAAATCGACATAATACAGTGTCATTCATTAAAATACAAATCGAATTAGTATTTATTGATAAAAAGTGTATCTTTGCACCCTTAATTAATCGAGGTCGAGTACCTCAAAATTTAATCATTAGATTATGTCAGTAAAAATTAGATTACAAAGACACGGTAAAAAACAAAAACCGTTTTACTGGGTTGTAGCAGCAGATGCTCGCTCAAAAAGAGATGGTAAATACCTAGAAAAAATTGGTACTTACAATCCAAACACAAACCCTGCAACTATCGAATTGAACTTGGATAGCGCAGTAAAATGGTTGCACAATGGTGCTCAACCAACTGATACAGCAAAAGCAATTCTTTCTTACAAAGGAGCTTTATTGAAACACCACCTTGATGGAGGTATTCGTAAAGGAGCTTTGACTCAAGAACAAGCTGACGCAAAATTAGCTGCTTGGTTAGAAGCTAAAGCTGGAAAAGTTGATGCTAAAAAAGAAGGTTTAACAAAAGCGCAAGCTGATGCTAAAGCCAAAGCTTTCAAAGCGGAACAAGATGTAAATGCAAAACGTTTAGCTGCTGCTGCAAAAGCTGAAGCTGATGCTATTGCTGCTGCAACTCCTGCTGTAGAAGAAGAAGTTGCTGAAGTTGAAGCTGCTACTGAAGAAGTAACAGAAGAAGCTCCTGCTGCTGAAGAAACACCAGAAGCATAATTTTAGAAGGCGAAAATGCGTAAAGAAGATTGTTTCTATTTAGGTAAAATAGCCAAAAAATTTAGTTTCAAAGGGGAAGTCCTAGCCTATTTAGACACGGACGAACCTGAGTTATACGAAAACTTGGAATCAGTGTTTGTTGAATGCAACAAACACTTGGTTCCTTTTTTTATAGAAACTAGCTCGCTACACAAAAACGATTTCCTCAGAATTCGTTTTGAAGATGTAAACACCGAAGAAGAAGCCGATGCTTTACTCGGAAATGATTTATATCTTCCCTTAAAAATGTTACCAAAACTTACTGGTAACAAATTCTATTTCCACGAAGTAATTGGTTTTGAAGTAGAAGACAAACGTCTGGGATATGTTGGAGAAATTCAATCCATCAACGACACCACGGCTCAACCGCTTTTTGAAGTATTAAAAGACGGAGCAGAAATCCTCATTCCGATGATTGATCATTTCTTGGTTAAAGTAGATCGCGAAAATAAAAAAATCATCATGGATTTACCAGAAGGGTTGATTGAAATGTATCTTTAATAAAATTTTTGAACCATTAAGAAATTAAGGTTCATTAAGTTTTTTTCTTAAAACCCTTAATTTTCTTAATGGTTTAATTTTTAAAATATTCATTTTGTCTAAATTCCAATTCAAACAATTTTCTCTTGAACAAGACCGAACGGCAATGAAAATTGGAACCGATGGTGTTTTGCTTGGTGTTTGGACTCCAATTGAAAATAATCCTTTCAGTATTTTAGACATTGGAACCGGAACCGGAATAATTGCGTTAATGTTGGCACAAAGAAGTTCGGCAGATCAAATTGATGCTTTGGAAATTGACGAAGAGGCCTACGAACAAGCTACAGATAATTTCGAAAATTCCCCTTGGAATGACCGCTTGTTTTGTTTTCACGCCGGTTTAGATGAATTTGTCGAAGAACCCGAAGACGAGTACGATTTAATTGTTTCCAATCCTCCTTTTTATAGCGAAGATTACAAATCTAGTAGCGACCAACGCGATTTGGCGCGTTTTCAAGATGCAATGCCTTTTGAAGATTTGATAGAAGCAGCCGCTTTATTACTTTCAGAAAACGGAATCTTCTCCGTAATTATTCCTTTCAAGGAAGAGTCAACTTTCTTGGCTCTTGCCAATGAATACGAATTATTCCCTCTAAAAATTACCCGCGTAAAAGGAACTCCAACCTCCGAAACTAAACGCAGTCTTTTGGCTTTTAGCCGAAATGAAAATACCAACTTCCCTATTGATGAATTAATCATCGAAACTGCACGACATATTTATACTCCAGAATACATCGCATTGACTAAGGATTTTTATTTGAAGATGTAATTTACAACAATCTCTTTTTTAGATAATTCTATTTTAGTTAACGAATAATTTCTTAAATTTGAAATTAACTAGCGACAAATAGCTACCTAACTTGTAATTAAAAAAATATTGATTTATGATAACAAAGAAAGCATACGAATTAGAAGTCGGCGATGCAATAATATGTTTCAAAAAATATTTTGTAATAGATTGGATTGACCCCGAATTTATAAATGAAGAGGTAATGACATTATATGATGATAACGTAGATCAATCAGATATCAAACCTGAACATTGCAAATATTCTTTTTTTGATGATATGATTTTAAATTTTAGAGCTAAAGAGGCGCAAGAAATTTTCTTTGTTGATTATGATGTTGAATTTGAATATTTAGGAAAAGTCAGTCACAATGATTATGATAAAGGAAAATATGAGCGAAATATAAAACCAAAATTAAGATATCAAGTTTTACTAAAAGATAATCGATTATGCCAGAATTGTGGACGAGGAATAAAGCAAGGTGCAACATTACATATTGATCATATAATTCCTGTAGCAAAAGGAGGTAAAACTGAAATAGAAAATTTACAGACACTGTGTGATATATGTAATTATGGAAAGGGAGGAGAATAGAAACTACAAATAACCGAGTTAATTATAAATTACTGGTTTTTATGTAAACCAAAAAATTTTAATAACTTCTTAGCGTTTACAGAAGTTTTCAAATTTAATTTCCCGGACTGGAGTAAAGCGGTTATACCTTAGGTAGCCTTATTAACTTAACAGACTATCCTCATATTTCTATTTCTTTATGTAGCTTTGTTTGACACTCCATTTCCCAATTATGAAACCGTACTCATTTTAAGTTCCATAAGCCCTAACCAATCATCAAGACTATGAAAACAAATTTCCCCCTCTTTTTGACCCTGTTTTTCACACTAGGATTGTTAGCTCAATCTCCAGTAATTTCAAACAAAAATTTCTCTTTTGGCACTTATGGCCGGGCTGGAATTGGTTATGGTTTGGGAACAGAAGCCGCATTTCCGCAATCGCTCAATTTAAACGGAATGGGTTCCATTGGCGGTCGATTCGAAGAGAACGACTACTTAGAATTGGCTACAGCCATGCACTTTAGCCCCACAAATGCTAATAAAGAAATCACCAAAATAAATGTTCAGGCACGATTTGCATTCTACACCACCCAAGGACAATTAATTGGCAATGTATCCAACAAATCTATTGGAGGAATCACGACCGCTATGCCCGAATTATTTGCAGAAGCCAAAAACATTATGGGCAGCGATTGGAGTGTCTGGATTGGAGCCAGACTATTCCGTGGAGACGATATTCACGTCATTGACCATTTTTATTTTGATGATCATTCCGGTCAAGGTGTGGGAATTCAACACAAAAACACCAAGTTTTCGGTAATTTTTACGGGTTCAATCGATACAACCTCAACATTGCCACCCAATTTTTATCTGAACATTGTCAACGGAACACCTACATTGGGATTGCGTAATAAATACATTTCTGTTTTAGAACACGAAATCCAAGTTAAAAAAGGGTATGTGAAATTAATGGGAGAATTTCAACGTCTTCCATCAGGAATTTCCAAAGATGAAGATACAGAATACAGTTATCCCGCCGATTATGGATTTGTTCTTGGTGCAAAATACAACAAAAGTATTTCGACCAAACTTCCAGGTTCGTTTAATGCCGTAAGTGCCCGTCTTGGAACAGGAATAGCCAATGGAGGCGATGGAGGAAGCAGCCGAACGTATATGACTTATGGTGCGCCAAACCTCGAAACTAATAGCTTCAAGAAAGCCTATTCAATCGCCCTCACCGAAACTTTCTTGTTGAACCTCAACGAAAAATATTCGCTTAACGGCTATGCCATTTATACGAAAAGCAGAGGCGCCAGCGACAGTATAAACAAAGCACCTGATTATCTAGGGAAACAAATGTTGTTCAACCGGAAACAAGACTTTGCTTTTGGCGCAAGAGGAACGTATTACATCAATGATTGGTTTCATTTATTACACGAACTCGATTTTGCCTGGCGAAAAGACGGTACTCAGGATTTTGCACAAATGACCAAATTTACGATTGCCCCAACATTGGTTCCAACCGCTAAACGAGATGTTTGGGAACGACCTCATTTTAGATTCGTTTACAGCGTGGCGCATTACAACCAATTTGCCGCCGACAATCTTTACTCGCCTTATTTAGCACAAAGCGGCACCAAAAATTGGGGGCAATATATAGGCGTTAAAATGGAATGGTGGATTTGGTGATTTTTTTCAGACTGTAAAATATAACTTTTTATCATTGTTTTGTTATATTCTTTCTATAGATTTGTGAAATAAATTTTCAAAATATGAAACCAGACTTATTTCAAGCTCCAGATTATTACAACCTTGACGAATTATTGACGGATGAACATAAATTAGTTCGAGATTCTGCACGCGAATGGGTCAAGCGTGAGGTTTCACCTATCATAGAAGACTTTGCACAAAGAGCTGAATTTCCAAAACAAATCATCAAAGGTTTGGCTGATATTGGTGCTTTTGGTCCTTACATTCCCGAAGAATATGGCGGTGCCGGTTTGGATCATATTTCGTATGGCTTGATTATGCAGGAAATCGAAAGAGGCGATTCGGGAGTTCGATCCACCGCTTCTGTTCAATCGTCGTTGGTAATGTATCCCATTTGGAAATACGGGAACGAAGAACAACGTTTGAAATATTTACCCAAACTGGCTTCTGGAGAATTTATGGGTTGTTTTGGTTTAACCGAACCCAATTACGGTTCCGATCCAGGAAGTATGATTACCAATTTCAAAGATATGGGTGATCATTATTTATTGAATGGTGCCAAAATGTGGATTTCCAATGCGCCTTTTGCCGATATCGCCATTGTTTGGGCAAAAAATGAAGAAGGAAGAATTCACGGATTGATTGTAGAACGCGGAATGCCAGGCTTTACAACTCCCGAAACACATAACAAATGGTCACTTCGAGCATCGGCAACAGGAGAATTGATTTTTGATAATGTAAAAGTGCCAAAAGAAAATTTATTACCAAACAAATCAGGACTTGGAGCGCCACTTGGATGCTTGGATTCGGCACGTTTTGGGATTGCTTGGGGCGCGATTGGAGCGGCGATGGATTGTTATGACACGGCTTTGCGTTATGCCAAAGAAAGAATCCAGTTTGATAAACCGATTGCCGGAACCCAATTGCAACAAAAGAAATTAGCCGAAATGATTACCGAAATCACCAAAGCACAATTGCTAACTTGGCGTTTGGGTGTTTTGAGAAACGAAGGAAAAGCTACAACTGCACAAATTTCGATGGCCAAAAGAAACAATGTAGATATGGCTATCAACATTGCCCGTGAAGCTCGACAAATGCTTGGTGGAATGGGAATCACCGGCGAATATTCGATTATGCGACATATGATGAATTTAGAATCGGTAATCACCTATGAGGGAACTCACGATATTCATTTATTGATTACTGGAATGGATATTACGGGGATTTCAGCTTTTAAATAAAAATACAAATTGTAACCAAAAAAGGCTTTTCAGAAATGGAAAGCCTTTTTTTTATAGTTTTATATTCCCTAAAACAACGGTGCTAATTCTATTTCCAATCCTTCCAATTCCTTAGTAACAGGAATTTGACAACTCAAACGGCTGTTGGTTTTTATATTGGGTAATCTCGAAAGAGTTACTAATTCCGCTTCTCTTTTTTCGGGTAAAGTTACATCGTTAACGGCATAACATTGACAGGTGTGACACATCGCCATTCCGCCACACAAACCAATAGTTCCAACGGGTTCGAGTTCGTAAGCACGAACAACATGCATTAAATTTAATGCCATATCTGTCGGCGCTTTTACTTCGTGTAATTGTCCTTTTCTATCTTTAATTTTAATTGTAATATCCATAAATCTTATTCAACATTTACAACAGTTTCTATTTGCGGAGCATATTTCTTGATGGTTGTCTCCACTCCTGCTCTCAGCGTCATGTGGCTTACGCTACAATTTGTGCAAGCTCCTTGTAGGCGAACCGTCACGTGTTTTTCGTCTTCGATAGAAACAAGTTGAATGTCTCCTCCATCAGAATTTAAAAAAGGACGAATTTCTTCGAGCGCTTTCAAAACATTTGCTGTTAATTCTTCTGTAGTCATTTTTGTTATATTAATTACCCGCCGAAACGAGTTTTGGATTATTTTTTGGTCGAAGAGCAACCCGCCATATTTGTTATTTTGATAGCTTCGGATGCTGGTAAATTTTCGTTTCTGCTAACCACTTCCCTTACTACGTTTTTAGTGATTTCTTCAAAAATAGCTTCGGTTATAGAACCTGTTTGCATAGCTGCTGGTCGTCCAACATCACCTGCTTCACGAATAGATTGCACTATTGGAACTTCGCCAAGGAAGGGAACTTGCAAATCTTCGGCAAGATTTTTTGCACCTTCTTTTCCGAAAAGGTAATATTTATTATTTGGCAATTCTTCGGGTGTGAAATAAGCCATGTTTTCGATAATCCCCAAAACTGGAATATTAATCGCTTCAGACAAGAACATAGAAACTCCTTTTCGAGTGTCAGAAAGGGCTACAGCTTGTGGTGTACTCACAACAACAGCTCCTGTTATTGGCAAAGCTTGCATAATAGAAAGATGAATATCTCCGGTTCCTGGAGGTAAATCGACTAATAAAAAGTCTAATTCGCCCCACTCTGCATCAAAAATCATTTGGTTTAATGCTTTTCCTGCCATTGGTCCTCGCCAAATAATAGCTTGACTTGGAGGTGTAAAAAATCCTATAGAAAGTAGTTGCACTCCGTAACTTTCGATAGGTTTCATTTTTGATTTACCATCAACTTCGATTGAAAGCGGTTTTGCACTTTCTACATCAAACATAATTGGCATTGATGGCCCGTAAATATCAGCATCAAGAATTCCAACTGAAAACCCCATTTTGGCAAGAGTAACGCCTAAATTAGCCGTAACAGTAGATTTCCCAACTCCTCCTTTTCCAGAGGCAACAGCTATAATATTTTTGATTCCAGGTATAGATTTGTCTGTAACTTCACTTTTTTCTGGGGCTTCAATTTTGACATTAATTTTGACTTGAGCCTCTGCTGAAACTTTTTCTAAAATTGTTTTTTTGATATCGTCTTCGGCACGTTTTCTTATGTGTAATGCAGGAACATGTAAAACTAAATCAACAATAACTTCGTTTCCAAAGGTTACTACATTGGCAATGGCGCCACTTTCTACCATATTTTTTCCTTCGCCGGCAACCGTAATGGTTTCTAAAGCCTTAAGGATTTCTTTTCTATCTAATTTCATCTTTTTGATTTCTTTCAATTAAAATTTTCCAATGGAAATTATCTTTATTTAAACTGATTCTATTATAAATTTCCGACTGCAAAGATACCAAGAAAAGTTCTTATTATAATCGTTTTAAGAAGGATTTATTAGTAGCATAATTAAGCTTTTGAAGTTATAAAATTTGCATTTTATAAGAAAAGAAGTAATTTTATAATCTAAGCTAAAAAATATGGGATTAAGTATTCATTATCAAGGAAACTTTAAAAACGCAAAGACTTTTCCATTAATGATTGAAGAAGTCGTAACAATTGCTAAAGCAAACTGTTGGGACTATTTCATCTTTGAAAATGAATTTCCAAATAAAACTTTTACTTCAATACCCGAAAAGGAGAACTTGTATGGTATTTGTATTTCGCCTCCAGGATGTGAAATGGTCAGTTTTAGCTTTCTATCCAATGGAAAAATGTGTGGTGTCGAAAAACTTCAAATCAACAAGCATTTAGAAAACCTAGAAGAAGATGAAAATTTATATTATTTGCACACCAAAACCCAATATGCAGGAATAGAAATTCACAAAAAAATAATTATTCTTTTTGACTATTTAAGTGCAACCTATTTTGACAATTTTGAACTTAAAGACGAAGGACAATTTTGGGAAACTAGAGATGAAGAATTACTGAAAACCATTTTCAATAGATATACCAATTTGATTGAAAGCTTTCAAAGTTCATTAGAAAATATTCCAATAAATAAGGGAGAATCTGCAGAAGATTATGTACTGCGAATGGCTGAATTTGTTCAAAGAAACAATACAATGAAAGACGATAACAAGAATGATGATGAACTTCCTAAACTTGATATTCACGATGAAAATGAATTTAAAAAATTAAAACTTTCTATTGAACATGGAGCCAGTTATTTCGGCAAAGGCAATGCCGATATTCCTCCCGAAATCGAGGGACAGTTTTTAGATTATATTACAAATTTCGAAAATGCTTCTAAAAATGCGAAACAAATTTCTGTTTTTGAAAAATTAGGCAATCCAGATTACAAACCTGAATCCACATTAACTAATGATGAAATAACAATTGAATTAGAAAGAATCGAACTTTTGATGCACAATCAGGGAATGACTCTGGATGTTCTGGCAGATTATATTGACGAAGAACGCCTGATTTACAAATTCATAACTGAAGAATTATTCGATTACGAAATATCCGACATTAATATACTAGGCATGCAAACCTGCTTTATTTACGAAGAATTTCACCCAAATCACGAGTATGATTTAAAACGAGATACCGAAGATTTTTTGAGAATGTTCTTCAATACAAAAGATGATTTTTATGATAATTACCATAGTAAAGACGCTTCAAATCATATTGCATTAAACAATTTCCGCTCTTTGTTTCAAGAATTTGAAATGACCTTTTTTGAGTTTCAAGAAATCACCTTTGACGAGCAAGATGCTATTGTTCAATTCAACATTGATTTTTGGGGAAAAACAGATGGGGAAAATACTAAAATCAGTTATTCAGGAAATGGAAACATTACTTTTAAATCTGAATATGGATATTGGTATTTAAGAGAAGTGACCTTGCCTATTATCAAATTAATTTAGGTTGTTTTCGTAATTATTTGTAAATTTTATAAAAATTAGGAAATAATTACAACTCTTCCTCACTACAACATTAACTTATAATTAAAGATATGTCAAATTTTAATCAGCTTCGTCGTCAATTGTTAATCATTCGAAAAATTGAAGAAGAAAACAGAAAAGGGAAATATCCTTGCATAAAAGACTTACAAGAATACTTAGAAAAAACGTCGCGTGATAATGACAAATTTGGTTTTTCTGAACCGTCCATAAAAAGAGATTTTTCCGATATTAGAACTGATTTCAAAATTGCTTTGGAATATTCAAAAAAAGAACTTGGCTATTATATTGAATATGAAATATCTAATGATTCCATAATTAAAAAAGCTTTAGAATCCTTTGAAATTTTAACCTCTATTAATATGGATGGAGGACTTCCCGAATTTGTTATACCTGAAAGCAGAAAGCCAACAGGTACAGAGCATTTCTATTTTTTATTGAAGAGCATAGAAAGTAAAAGTTATGTAACTTTCAGGTATCATAAGTTTGAATCTAACACCTCAACAAACCCCATTATTGCGCCATACGCTATCAAAGAAAGTCGAGGACGATGGTATTTATTGGGCACTCCTAAAGGCGAAAAAGAAACTAAATCATACGGACTTGACCGTATGGAAGAAGTTGATGTAACAGGAGAGCTTTTTTCGACAAGAATGAATCGAGATACTCTTGAAAAAAAATATATCGATTGTTTCGCAATGTTTACATCAAATGAAGAACCTCAAAAAGTGGTTTTGTCTTATGATGAAAGAGATGGAAATTATATAAAATCGTTCCCAATTCATCATTCACAAAAAATTCAATACGAAAACAATCGTGTAATTGTAATTTTAAATATTAAAATCACCCTCGATTTTATGATGGAATTAATGTCACGAGCTTGGTCTATTGAAGTTTTAGAACCACAATCGCTGCGAGAAGAACTGCATCATTATTTTACCGATGCAACCAAAAGAAACAAATAATAGCAGAAATTAGCCTGCCTTTATTGGCTAACCATATATTCTTGAAATTTGTATTTAGAATTCTATTGGGCTTTTTAAAAATCATTAAGTAAATTAATTAGTCTTAAATTAAATTCTAATTCTTTTCTTTTGATTGAAATAGCCCTCGTCCTGCCAATTTTTCGTTCTATTTCCAAATAATATTTATCTCTTAAAATATCTTTAATTGCCCTATTCTTAAGCCACATATTTATCATAAACAAAATGTCATTAATAAAAATAGTGATGAACGAATAAAGAACATAAATATTCTCATCTATCAAATTGGCACATTGGTTTTTAAAATTATCAATCATCAAATTAAATTCACGTTTGTTTTTATCCCTAAATTCTTGTTCTTTCTTACTAACTCCTGTACCTTTCACATCATTTTGCATTTCTGTTATGTTTTCCATTTTACTCTGAATGGATTCTAATCCATTTTTATAATTGCTAAAATTCCAAAGATGATTTATTTTTAATAAAGGATACTTTTCCTGTTTAAATTCTTCCAAATTATCATCAATTTTCTGGATTAATTTATAATACATTTTATCTAGCATTTGCTTATCCAGCATAGTGATGTTTTTATATTCCATATCAATTAGTTGATTTCTAAACTTATTATAGGCCACGTACAATTCTATAATTTCCTCAGGAATTTCGGGAATGATTAATTTTTCTTTCATATTTTCTGCTTAAAATACATTCTTAAATTCAAAATATACGGGAATTCCTTTCGAGGTTTTACACTTCTTATTATTCACATAATTTCTATAAAGTTCATTCTCTTTGTCTGCAAAAAATGATTTAACGACAATATGTTTGGGAAATTCATCAATATACCAGTTTCCCAGCTTTGCTTTTTGATATTCAACAACACTAATTTGCATATAACAATAACAAAGTCCGAGTATGAAAATGTATGTGTTTTTCATTTTAAAGTCTATCTAATATATCTTGAATTGAAGTCGTTTTTGTGGTTCTGGAGTTTCTTGCCATTGAATAATTGTATATTTCTTCTGGATCTTTAATCAATTTTATTCCGTTATCATTACGGATATAAAATTTATTTAAATTATTTTCTTTAACAAAAACGGGGCTTTCTCTATGAGAACTTACTGAAAAAACTCCAACTACATTTACTCCTACATTTATAAATCTTAAATCAATATTACTGGCAATGACAGAAAATTTCTGGCGCAATAACAGATGTATTGCCTTTTTAAAAATGGCTGGTTTCACTTTCTTAAAAATATTTTCAGACTGTCTAAATTCATTGATACCATAAAATAGCATTCCGCCATTAGTGTTTAAAAAAGAAGCTATGGTTCTTACCAATTTATTTTTATCCATTCTAGTTTCGAAAGCATTTCTATCCGAACTTCCCTTTTCTATTTGATATTTATAATTTTGGAGTCTAATTTTTGTTTTTTCAACTTTTCTTTTCTCATTCAAAAAGTAATTAAAATTCCAATCAAAAGGAGTTGAAATTATAGAATACTTCGAATTCCCTTTGAAATTATACGCTGAAAAATCAACTATTTCTGCGTAGTTTTTTAAGTCATTTTTTAATTTTGCGTAATATCCATATTCTCTAATTAATCCATCAATCATATTCTTCATATCCGTTTGGTCAAAATTCCAGATACCGTGAATAAGGAATCTGTCGCCCGTTTTATCCGTTTTATCAATATAGCAAATTGGCTTTTCAACCACCATATAGATAGCTACACCATTATCAAATGAGTTTGAATTATCATATCTAACAGTCGCTCTACTATAATTTTGAATATCAATACCTCCAAAATCATCATTCAAAAATGTAACGGAAGTAGGAAGCTGTATTTGGAACAAAAGTTTGTGTTCCTCAAGAATTAAGACATAATTTTGATAAAACGAAAAGGCTTGTTCCCTTGCAAGTATTGGTTCTTCGTTAAAGAAAAATCTTTCGAAAAACTCATCTTCACCACTGATTACATTTCGTAGCTTTCTGCCACGAACCACATAACAAATTGCGGCTTTGCTTTGAATTATATTTTCTGGTTTGCTAAACTCTATTTTGGCTTTCATATATTGAAATTTTTAGATTGTTTAGCAAAGATATTTTTGCAGTATATCAAAACGTGATGCCTTAAAACAAAAAAACTGTCTTGATAGACAGTTTTTTTGTTTTAAGGGGTAATTATTTTAAGTATTCAATATAAATTCATGAGTCTCAAACAACTTCAAAAGACACACTGTTAAATTTTCCATCAATCTCTTTTAAGTAAAGTTTCATGTGATTAGAGTAAACTTCAATGTTTTTAACTTCATAAATTTTGTCTTTTTCTAAAAGCAAATCTGGATCATCATTATTCCCCCATTCTACTTGACTTTTATTTGATGAAATAAATTTAACTTTGCATCCTTTTGAAAAAAATTTTATTTTCCCAAGAGGATTACATAATGCTTGAATCGAATTTTTCTGGACTTTCAAAATTAGATTGTCGCTACTTCTATTTTTTCTTTCAAATCTTGCTTCCATAAATTGTTCATACACACTTTTAGGCCTTTCAAAAAAATCATTTTGTCTGATTGAATTTTGACTTCTATCGTCATCTGCTTTATTCATAAAGCCTTGTTATTTTATAAATTATCAAGTGTCTTTTTTATTAAATTTTCTCTACCATCCATTAACTGCAAACTTGTTTTGGAGGATATTAATTCTAATTCAGTTTTAAGATTTTCAATATTTAAACAATTAATATAGTCGCTATTTAAAACTAAATTATTTGCTTTTTTAAGCTTACTTGGATTAACAGTTCCTCGTAAATACTTCTTTAATTCGCTCGTAATTTCTATAAATGTATTTATGTTTTTAGTGTTTTCGGACATTATGTTTAATAATGGCTTTTCGTGATCAATTGCAATTTTTTTCAAAACCTTTACTTCAAATGGCATAAGACTTATATTATCCGACAATTTTGTAAAAACCATTTTTGATTTGTTATTATGCTTTACAAAAACTCTTTTATTTACAATTTCTAATTCCGAAATTTCGTGGAGCTTGATTTTGCCATCTTCTAAATGTAAATCAATATTGTCTAATAATTTCTCAACCCAATTATCTAAAAACTGTTTTTCTCCTTTTAAATATAATAACCGCTTGATAAAACTAATTGGATAAAAAATATGATTGTAAAATCTGTCTTGTGTAATTATTCTAAATTTAAAAATCTTATACAAATCTAATTTAGAATAATTATAATCATTTTCTTTTTCAATCGCTCCATCTATGTTTGAAAACAAATCACCATCATCATTTTTATTATCAAACAGTTCAAAATCCATATCTTCAAATTTTTCATTTTCGCTTTCCGCCTCTACATCTTCATCTAAAACTTCCCCTTCCTCCTTAACTTCAATCTTTTCTTCTATAAAAGAGTACAAGAATTCTCTATACTGAAAAAGTCCACTTCTCCAATTTCTAATTGTATTTATTGGCGTTTTAAATTTCTCCACAACATTCTTTTGTTGCAATTCATTAATTAGCGATATTATTGTATTGTCCATACCAATATCATTGCCATTATAAACTTCTATTTTAAGAATTTCAAATAAATTAGTTTCTTCTTCAATTCCTTCTCTATTAATTGCGAATTTTTTATCTACCCCTGCAACATAGCTTAAATAAGAATTGACGGTTGGAAGCGGAAAATTTCCGAATTCTAAAAGCCATCTTTTAAATTCTTCACGCAATAAAAATGTGTTTTTCATAATTTGTATTTTAGATTTTGATGATTTAAAAAATTAAATTTCATTAAACAAAGCCTTATAAAGCACCTATTCATCTTCCGATAAATAATCTTCTAGGTCATCATCATCGCCATCCGAACATAAATCATTCATTATTTCTGAAATATCCCATTCGTTTCTATCTAACAAATCATCCAAAAACTCTTTAGTTTTGCTACAAGAGCTAACTTCAGAAGGAACAACAAGCATATAAATATTGTCCTTTTCCGTTTCCATATACCATTCTCCCTCGTAGTCTTCAAAATACTTCGTGGCTACTAGTTTTATGTCGGATTCTGAAGAGTCCAATAAAGCAACTATTTGAGTTCTAAAGAAAAAATCCAATTCGGATTCACTAAAAACATAATCTAGTGATGGTCTTAAAAATAAATCTCTCACAGATGCTGTATTAATTTCTTTCATTTTTATTGGTTTTAAAGTTCATTTTTTAGTTTTTGCTTTGTCTTTCAATTCCTCTATTTCTAAAACCAAAATAGAATTTATAAAACACTCCATAAATTCTTCTTCGCTATCAAATAAATCTACAAGTGGAAGCAATTTGTCTATAGTGCAATCTAATATTTTCTCGCATAATATTTTAAGATTATTATCCATATACTTTTGGTTTATAATTTATCAAAAGTACATTATAAGAAACCCAAAACGTGATACACTAAAAAACATTTTCAATTATAAATCTCTGGCTCCCAAAAATGTTTTTCGAAATCCATAATTTGATTGTTTTCCACAACAATTCCTTCGCTTTCGAGCAATTGTTGCATTAGATTTGTTCCGTCAAAATGATGTTTTCCTGTGAGCAATCCTTTTCTATTCACCACTCGATGCGCAGGAACATCTTCGAGATTATGTGCGGCATTCATTGCCCAACCTACCATTCTGGCTGATCGAGCTGTCCCTAATGTTTTAGCAATAGCGCCATAGGAAGTGACTTTGCCGTAAGGAATTTGTCGGGCAACTGCATAAACTCTTTCGAAAAAATTGTCGTTTGGCTTGGTCATTTTGGTTACCAATAATAATTGATAATATTAATCAAAGTAATGATTGAAATCAACCCCGTAATACTTCCGATAATTGTATTCATGTTTTTCATAATGTAGTCTCTTTTATTTTCAATTTTATTAAAAAAAGAAATGTAAAAATAAAAAACAAGAAACGAACCCACCAGAACACCGTTTACAAATATAACAATGGAAGTGGTATCAAATGAAAATAAATGATACGATGCCAATGTAATACTAACAAAAACATAGTAAGGTATCGGGAAAAAATTGAGCGCAGAGAGCAACATTCCTAGAAAAAACCGCTTAGTTTTACTTTTATTTTTGAGCTTCTTGGGTTTGCCATTTGGTGTTTTAGCAATCCATAAAAAATAAATAGTCAAGGCTGTAAAAATAAAAAATCCGATTTCGCGAAGCAAAGTAACCAAATCCGGTCGATTACTTATAATTTTTGCAAATAAGACGGCAAAAAAAACTTGAACACAAATAATGAGTACCGCACCAAAAACAAACCATAATGCATTCCGTTTTCCTTCTTTATGGTTTACTTTCGCAGCAGTCATATTGATTAATCCAGGTGGAATAATCCCTATAAAAGCACTAATGAAACCGAAAAATAATGGTGTTATATAACTCATTTACAATATATGATTGTTCGAAAAGGCTAGTCTTTAATTTTAAATCGAATGTACGTAATGGCTTTGTTAATTTCTAAATATTGTTTTTCATAAAAGGTCTGAAAAGCAGTAACTTCCTCGGGACTTCCTTCATTCACATAGACATTATGATTGGCATACAAAACTTCGTGTCCTTCGCCGTGAAGCAATCCAAGGGTGTATCCGTGCATAAATTCGCTATCGGTTTTCAGATTGACAACACCGTCTTTTTTGAGGATTTTTTTATACAATTGCAGAAATTCCGAGTTGGTCATTCTGTGTTTGGTGCGTTTGTATTTGATTTGCGGATCGGGAAAAGTTATCCATATTTCATCGACTTCATTTTCGGCAAAAATATGATTAATCAATTCGATTTGGGTGCGAATGAAAGCCACATTATGCAATCCTGTTTCAACGGCTGTCTTGGCTCCACGCCAAAAACGCGCTCCTTTGATGTCAATTCCAACGAAGTTTTTGTTGGGGTATCTCTCGGCCAAGCCAACGGAATATTCGCCTTTGCCACAGCCTAATTCGATTACAATTGGATTATCATTTTTGAAAAAATCAGCGTTCCATTTGCCTCTGAGCGGAAATAAATCGCCCACAACTTCTTCTCTTGTAGGTTGAAAAACATTGTTGAATGTTTCGTTTTCCTTGAATCTTTTTAACTTGTTTTTACTTCCCACGTTTTATATACTATTTTTACTGCGTACTATTTGACCTAAAGGTTTTGGTTGGCAAAATTAGGGAATTTATTAAATGAAATTGCAGGGTTTTAAATTCTATTTCTATTTGCTTCTTTTAGACTTTTCTACAGATGATTTTTCCTCTACAGGCTTGCCTAGTTTAATTTTAGTTTGCCCGTCTTTTCCATCAACTACGAGTAAGTTTACTACAATACCTTTGTATCTAAGTGCATCTCTTTGATTCTTATCGGCAATTTTGTAATCATCTTTTGGGTTTCTCAAAGGGATTTTTACAGCTAAATTTGTTCCGCTATTCGTCAAGGAATACATCCCTTTTGCATCAATATTCAAAACATTGGAACTTACTTTTAATTCTTTCACGTTGATTAAATCCCCCTTTATTGATGCGTTTGCAGACAAATCACTGAAGGTAACATTTTTTACATCTCTATTTGGAAAAGCAGTTTTTCCAATTTTAATAAGTGGAGCAAAATTAGATAAAGACCCGTTTTGTATAAGAAATGAAACGTCTCCAGCAATAGAATTAGTATCTAAATCTCTCGCTTCATTAAGAAGTCCGGTTAGCGAAGTGTTTAGAGAAAGTTTTCCTGTGATATCGTTTGGAGAAAATGATTTAACTCCAAAATTGTTGAAAGAAGCCAAAAATCTGGAAATATTTCCCTCTCTCAATTTTATATTAGTCTTAAAAAACAACGATTCCCCGCGGGGAATTACTTGGGCATCAAAATTAAAAGTGCTGCCGGTAGAGCCATGAATGGACACATTATTGACATACAAACCTTTCTTGGCCATAACAATATTGACCTTAAAATCATTTGCTGCCATATTTTTATAAGTTAGTTTATCAACTTTTATATCCAAAGTAACTTGCGATTTACTCAATACCTCTTGAAGCTGATTTGAAGATTGACTATTGTTTTTGGGTTTTGAAGGTGCACCATAATGATAAGACAAAACACCTATTATTTGTTTAATATCGAGATAAGGACTATAAATCTTCCATTTCACATTCATTTTCTCTGGAGCATCATAGTACAAATTGAGGAAGTTATCAACTCTTCCTTCCATAAAAACAGTATTGACTTTGTTTTTAAATTTTATTTTTTTGATCAATAATGCTTGCTCGGTAAAATACAAATCAATGTCAGCTTTTTGAAAATTTACGTTTTTGGATTTTAAAAAAAGATCAGCGTTTTTAATGAGAATTGCCCCTGTGAATTTCGGTTTGTGCAATTTTAAATCCACAATATCCACCTTAAAATCGAGATTCACTTTTGCATTTCCTCCCGAAAATTTGATAAAATCTTCGTTGATAAAATTCCCTAATTTAACGACATCATATTCTGAATTGAATTTGCCTGTAGCCACTGGTTTTTCTAGATTATTGATAGTTGCCGATGGAATACGTATTGGAATTTCTTTATAATCGCCTTTAAATTCCGTGATAATTATTGCTGAATTAGCGTCGTTAAAACCCAATCCGTTTTTATAATTATTGGTAAACTTTCCGTTGAAACTACAATTTTCGACGATTCCGTAAGAAGTTCCCAATTGGTCGTCTTTGATTACTGCAGTAACCACAATTTCTGGGTCGCCTTTTACGCTCATATCTCCTTTTATGACACAAGTTGCAGTAAGAGGTACTTTCAAATCGAATTTATTGAGTTTAGAACTGATATTATTAGACAACAAATTAGACGCATTGCTCCATTTAATATGAGTTAGAATGTCAATATCAAATAAAGCATTTCCCTTTCCTACATTAAAATTAGCTTTAATTTTAAATGAATCTCCGCCAATTTCTAAATCATCTGTAACAACACTTATTTTGTTTTGTTCTTTCGAAAAAGCAACCGATAATTTTCCGTCAATTTCTTTGTCCTTTACAAAGCTTCCTTTTAGGGTGTTAAATGCGAGACTTTTGGCGAAAGTTTTTAGAGTAACATCTGTTTTCCAATCTTCGCCCGAGAATTCTATTTTACTTTTCAGAGTCTTTATTTCGAAATTAAAAAGTTTATTCCCTTGTTGGTTTTCCGAAATAAAATTGACGTTTTTTAAAACCACCTCATCAATAGAAGTTGTGGTTTCGCTTTTAGTTTTTGGCTTATCTTTTTTGGGCTTAAAAATATTGGAATTGCTGACACCGTTTTTGTCTTTAAACAAATCAATCTTAGCATCATTTATGACAATTTTGTGGATATTGACTTCTTTTTTCAACAACTTTAAAACATCTAGACGCACTTCAATTTCACCCGCTTTCAGCACAGGACGTTTATGAATGGCAATCAAACTATCTTTCAGTTCCACATCTTTTAAAACTACTGTAAAATTCGGAAATCCAATTAGGAATTTGTATCCAATATCACCAATTTTTGCTTCTCCCGAAATATTCTCATTGATTTGGGTGTTGATTTTTTTAACTATTTCGGTCTTGTTATTTTCAAAATAAATACGCAAACCTATAGCACTTACTAGTATTAACGCAAACAGTCCCAGAAAGAAAAAACCAATTATTTTGACCGTTTTTCTAAATCCTTTAGACGTAAAAAACCCTTTGACTTTATCTAATAACTTTTTCATTTATTAAAGTTTAAGTATTGTATAAAGATAGTATATGTTTTATTAAAAAAAGAACAAGAAAAAATTTTATACTGAATTTAAACAAATTAGTCTTTTCGAAGCTAAAAGATGCAAAGTAAAATTGTTTTTTGGTTCGAAAAATTTACTGAAATTCTCAAGCAAATTCTCGCAATAAACAAAAAAAACAGTCTAAAAAAGAATTGCTTTTTTAGACTGTTTCATCGAATTAATAAAGAACCTTCAAAAAATATTATTGTGCTTGTTGTTTTTCAAAAGTGTTGTTTAAACTTTTCTTTATTTTTTCAGTTGCCTGAAAAAAGGCTTTCTCAATCGAATCTGCATAAGCTGTAACAGCGATAGGTTTTAATTTTACTGGGCGCGCCTCAATCATACATCGTTTGTCGTTAACGCCACCTTTAGCACTATTTTCATCTCCAAGATGCACCTCAATTCGAGTCACTTTATCATCAAAACGAGCCAACTCTTTTTCTAATTCTGAACTAAAAAAGCTTTCTAATCTTTCGTGACCTTCGATGTTCTTGTCTGTATTAAATTGAATTTTCATAGGTAAATAATTTATTGATTGATTCAAAAATAGTGAGATACTTTCACAAAAACAGTTGCGTTAATAAAACTTTATGAAATTTAAATAAAGCAATGCCTTTGATTATTCTAGTTCTTTGCATTGAAATAATATTGGTGAATTAAACTCTAAAAATGTTTTAAAAAATCTCCTTTTTACCTCTTTATTCTAAATCAAAAACCCTGTGATTTCATAGATTCACAGGGTTTTTAAATAAAATTTAAAAATAATATAATTACAGTTTTGGCAATGCTTTGAAACCCATATTAAACAAAGTAAAAGCTTGAATATCGACATTTTCCTGTATGGTTGCAGCAACAGATTTTCCTGCTCCGTGACCTGCATTAACATCAATACGAATAAGCACAGGATTGTTTCCAGTTTGTTTGTCTTGCAATTCGGCAGCAAATTTAAAACTATGTGCTGGCACTACTCGATCGTCGTGATCGCCAGTTGTAACCATCGTCGCCGGATAATGAGTTCCTTTTTTTACATTATTCACAGGGGAATAGCCTTTAAGATATTCGAACATTTCCTTACTGTCTTGAGAAGTGCCATAATCAAAAGCCCAACCTGCACCTGAGGTGAAAGTATGGTAACGCAACATATCCATCACACCCACAGCTGGCAAAGCAACTTTCATTAAATCAGGACGTTGTGTCATTGTTGCGCCAACTAAAAGACCGCCATTTGAACCACCACGAATGGCAAGAAAATCGGAAGATGTATATTTTTGAGCAATTAAATATTCGGCGGCAGCGATAAAATCATCAAAAACATTTTGCTTTTGCAGTTTGATTCCTGCATCGTGCCATTTTTTACCATATTCGCCACCACCTCTTAAATTGGCAACGGCATAAACTCCTCCGTTTTCCATCCAAATGGCATTCGAAATACTAAAAGCTGGCGTTAAACTAATGTTGAATCCACCATAACCGTAAAGGATTGTTGGGTTCTTGCCATTTAGTTTTACTCCTTTTTTGTGTGTGATAATCATTGGGATTTTGGTTCCATCCTTAGAAGTATAAAAAACTTGAGTCGAAACATAATCCTCGCTTTTAAAATCAACTTTTGGTTTTTGATAGACCTCAGATTTTCCCAAAATAGGTTCAAAAGCAAAAATAGAACCTGGAGTAGTATAATTTGTAAACGAATAATAAAGCGTTTTTTCTGCTTTTTTACTTCCAAATCCTCCCGCAGTTCCAACGCCTGGCAACTTAATTTCACGAATAAATTTTCCAGAATAATCGTATTGTTTGATTACCGAAATAGCATCTTTCATATAATTAGCAAAAAAGTAACCGCCACCTGTTGTTGTCGAAAGCACATTTTCGGTTTCCGGGATAAAATCTTTCCAATTTTCTGGTTTTGGATTGTTTACATCAACTGTAACGATGCGTTTGTTGGGTGCATTTAAGTCGGTGTCGATGAATAATTTTTCGCCATCATTTTCGATAACAGTGTTGTCACTATTAAAATTATCGACAATAGTAATGATTGGTGCATTTTGTTTTGTTAAATCCTGAATATACAATTCGTTTCCGTAAGTCGAATTGGCCGCAGTAATTACCAAAAACCGATTGTCTTCGGTAACATATCCACCAACATACCTCCTTTTTTGGTCTAAACCAAAAACGACTACATCCTCTTTTTGTGGAGTCCCTAATTTATGAAAATACAGTTTGTGTTGGTCAGTCTTTGCCGATAATTCACTTCCTTTAGGTTTGTCATAACTCGAATAGTAAAAACCTTCATTTCCCTTCCAAGAAACGCCACTAAATTTGACATCAACCAAAGTATCTTCTAGAATTTTTTTCGATTCGGCATCTATTAAAATTACTTTTCGCCAATCGCTTCCACCTTCTGAAATTGAATAAGCTACTTTAGATCCATCTTTAGAAAAATCAACACCACCAAGGGAAGTGGTCCCTTTTTTAGAAAAAGTATTAGGGTCTAAGAAAACGGTTTCAACACCTTTAGCATCTTTTCGATACATAACCGATTGGTTTTGCAAGCCATTATTTTTGAAGTAATACGTGTAATTTCCTTCTTTAGTAGGTGCGCCAATTTTTTCGTAATTCCACAATTTTTCCATTCTGGATTTCAAAGCATCTCTGAATGGAATTTTGGACAAATAATCATAGGTTACCACGTTTTGAGCTTTTACCCAAGAAGCGGTTTCTTCTGATTTATCATCTTCGAGCCAACGGTAGGGATCGGCTACTTTAGTGTCGAAATAAACATCGACCGTTTCGCCTTTTTTGGTTTGCGGGTAGTTCACGTTGTTTTGTTTTTGTCCATAGCAACCTAATGTGGTTGTAATAACTAGTGTTAAAATTATATTTTTCATCAAACTTTATTTATGATTTGTCACAAAAATATAAAAATATAACACATACAGGTGCAATTGTTAAAAAAGAAAGTAATATCAAAAGAAATAAAAAAAACCGTAACAGCTTTTAAAGCATATTACGGTTTTTGTGGAGAATATCATTCCGATAATTATCGAGAAAACCTTTTACATTCCCAATCATAATCGAGATGCTCTAGTTCTAATTTCTAATCAAGCTTTCAATATATTTTCTGCTTTTCATTTTTTTGATTTGTAATTCCCTCTTACAAGCCTCACTTCTAGTCGTGTAAGTTTCAAAATGTTTTAATTCCCAATCTTTAGCTTGTTTGGTGTATTTACTCCTACTGTTTAAATGATCTTGAAGGCGCTCTTGAACGTGTTGACAAGAACCAACATAATATTTATCAATAGTTTTTGAGTATATGATATAAGTATAAAACATAATGATAGAAATAAAAAAAGACCCAAACAATGTTTGAGTCTTTGTGGAGAATACCGGAATCGAACCGGTTACCTCTTGCCTGCCAGGCAAGCGCTCTAGCCAAGTGAGCTAATCCCCCAATATTTTTTCTGAACCAATAACCTTCCCGACTCTATCGGGACGCTCTAGCCAAATGAGCTAATCCCCCAATTGTAGGGCGCAAATATAACATTTATTTGCAGCACAAAGCAAATTTCGAAAAAAAATATCTTGCTTCCCTTAATATTTTTAACTTTACATCAAAATCTTTACAATGGCACTACAAAACCCAAACGGTTTCCTACTCACGACTATCGAAAATAAAATCGCAACCCTTGAATTTGGGCATCATGCGAGCAATTCTTTTCCAAGTGTTTTGCTTGAGCGTTTGACAAATGAACTCAATAATTTAAGCAATAATTCAGCCGTTTTGGTTATTATTTTGAAAAGTAGCGGTTCGGGAGCGTTTTGTGCTGGAGCCTCTTTTGACGAACTTTTGGCAGTTTCCAATTCTGAAGAAGCTACCCAATTCTTCTCAGGTTTCGCCAATGTCTTGAATGCAATGCGCAATTGTTCGAAAATAATTATGGGTAGAATTCACGGAAAAGCCGTTGGTGGCGGAGTGGGTATTATTGCCGCTTGCGATTATGCTTTGGCAACTACTGAAAGTACCATAAAATTATCGGAATTAGCCATCGGAATTGGGCCATTTGTAATTGAACCAGCCGTTAGCAGAAAAATTGGCAAAAGTGCAATGACAGAAATGACTTTGGATACGGAATGGAAATCGGCTATTTGGGCAAACCAAAAAGGATTGTATGCCAAAGTGTTTGCAACCATAACCGAATTAGACACAGAAATTGCGGCTTTCGCCAATAAATTAGCAAGTTATAACCCAGAAGCCTTGACCGAAATAAAAAAAGTGTTTTGGGAAGGAACCGACAATTGGAATACTTTACTTTACGAAAGAGCCGAAATTTCGGGAAAATTAGTGCTATCGGATTTTTCTAAAAAAGCATTGAATCAATTAAAAAAATAGGCAATGACACAACTCATTTTACTTTTGCAACAAACCAATATTGAAGAAAAATTAAAAAATTCTCCCGATAATGGCTATCAAATTGGGGTACTCATTGGGTCGTTTTTACCATTTGTTTTATTGGCGGTTGTTGCTTATTGGATGTATTATCGGGCGAAAAAAGCAGACAGAAACGAGTAAATTGACTAAATTTGCATTCAAATAAAAACAGAATGAGCAAAATCAGGATTACAAAGCAGTTTGGTTTCGAAACCGGTCACGCCCTTTACGGTTATGACGGTAAGTGCAAAAACGTACACGGACACAGTTATAAATTGTCGGTTACTGTTATTGGCGAACCTATAAATGACGTAACAAACGTGAAAAATGGGATGGTAATTGATTTTACTGATTTAAAAAAAATAGTAAAAGAGGAAATCGTCGATCAGTTTGATCACGCCTCGGTTTTTAACAAAAACACTCCTCATGTCGAACTGGCCAAAGAATTAGAATCTCGAGGACATCACGTTATTCTTGTCGATTATCAGCCTACGAGCGAAAATATGGTAGTCGATTTTTCAAAAAGAATCATTGGCAGATTGCCCGAAAATATTAAACTTTTTTCCTTGAAATTGCAAGAAACTGAATCTTCGTTCGCCGAATGGTTTGCTAGTGATAATTTGTAATTCCAAAATCCCTACTTAAGCTTTATGCAAATCACTCCCAACAAAAAAATATATTTCGCCTCCGACCAGCATTTTGGTGCGCCAACTCCTGAATTGAGTTTTCCCAGAGAACAAAAGTTCGTCGCTTGGCTCGACGAAGTCAAAAAAGACGCTGAAGCCATTTTCCTGTTAGGTGATTTATTCGATTTTTGGTTCGAATATAAAACCGTGGTTCCCAGAGGTTTTGTGCGGGTTTTGGGTAAATTGGCGGAAATTCGCGACAGTGGCATTCCTATTTATTTCTTTGTGGGCAACCACGATCTATGGATGAACGATTATTTTCAGAAAGAGCTGAACATTCCTATTTATCGAGACAATCAAGAATACACTTTCAATGGAAAAACCTTTCTTATTGGTCACGGTGATGGAAAAGGACCTGGTGACAACGGTTACAAACGAATGAAAAAAGTCTTCATGAATCCGCTCTCGAAATGGCTGTTCCGATGGCTTCATCCCGATATTGGCGTTCGACTCGGACATTATCTTTCGGTAAAAAACAAACTCATTTCAGGCGATGAAGACGTAAAATTCCTTGGCGAAGAAAACGAATGGTTGATTCTTTATTCCAAAAGAAAACTGGAAACCAAACATTACCATTACCTTGTTTTTGGACATAGACATTTGCCTATGAAAATCTCCGTTGGCGAAAACTCAGAGTATATAAATCTGGGCGACTGGATTGGTTATTTTACGTATGGTGTTTTTGATGGCGAAACTTTCGAATTGAAGAAGTTTGAGTAAAGCTTGAAAAATTATTCCTCGATACAATGTTGATATGACGAAAAAAATAAACATTAAAATAACTAAAAACGAAGCTTTAGTTCTATTTGATTTTTTATCCAGATTAAATCAAAATGATAACATTGATTTTTTTGAAGACAAAGCGGAGAAAATCTTGCTTTGGAATATTGAAGCAGAATTAGAAAAAGAATTGGAAGATATTTTTGATTCAAACTACAAACTAATCCTTGAAAAAGCTAGAAGAGAAATACATAACAAATAATGACACTAGCTGAACAAATCCATGAACTCTATTAGTGATTCACTATTATTATCTAAAAAATTAGGCTTAAGAAATGAACGAAGATTACATCAAACGAATAAATGCCATTTTACTATTCATTGATGAAAATCTGGACTCGGAATTATCATTGGAAATCGTTGCCAACGTTGGGTTTTATTCTCCATTTCATTTTCATCGCATTTTTAAAGCGATAACTAATGAAACTTTAAATTCATACATTACCCGCAAAAGAATTGAAAAAACCGCATCGATACTTTTGCATCAAAAGAACTTTAGCATTACCGAACTTTCTCTTCAATACGGATTTAACAGCAACTCTTCTTTTACCCGAACATTCAAGAAATTTTATGGAATGAGTCCTTCCGAATTTCGAAAATCAAAGCCAAAATATAGCAAGATTCGTCAAGTAGAAAGCAAGAATGGACAAGAAAAAAACAACTTTGAAGAATACATTTGCAACAGTATTAACCTCATCAATTGGATTAAAATGAATTCAAAAATTGAAATCAAAGAAATGCCAAAGTTCGAATTGGCTTTTATCACCCAAATTGGACACCTCGGATTAGAAAACGCTTACGCCAAACTCATTCAATGGGCTGCTCCGAAAGGACTTTTGACGGAAGATTCGAAAATGGCAACCATTTATCACGACAGTTTTAAAATCACCGAACCCGATAAAGTGAGAATGAGTGCTTGCCTGATTTTAAACGAAAAAACCGATGTTGATGGTGAAATTGGTTTGACAACTATCGAAAAAGGGGAATTTATTGTGGGTCATTTTGAAATTGGAATCCAAGAATTTGAAAAATCCTGGACGGGTCTTTTTATTTGGATGAACGAAAACGGATATAAAAAAGCAGATCGCAATCCGTTTGAAATATACCACAACAACTTTAATGAACATCCTGAAAAAATAGCAATAGTCGATTTTTACATTCCCATTGAATAGACTTTGAAAGCTAAAAAACTAATCTTTAAACACAAAGATCAGAATGTGGAACAGCCAAAATAAAGTTGTTTCCCGTATTTAAAAGCATCTACAAACCACTAAATTCGGAAGAAAATCGGTATTATAATCATTCCAAAATTTTTATCAACAATTCCCAAAATTAACTTTTCATCCACACATCCATAAGCGAGTATTCTGTAATTTTACAAAATGTATGCTTTAGTCGATTGCAATAATTTTTACGCTTCCTGCGAAAGGGTTTTCCAACCCCAATTCGTAGGAAAACCTGTTGCAATATTATCCAACAATGACGGCTGCGTGATTTCGAGAAGCTACGAAGCTAAGGCCGTTGGCGTTCCAATGGGAGCTCCAGCATTTCAAATCAAGGAATTAATTAAAGAAAAAAACGTCAAGATTTTCTCTTCAAATTATGCGTTGTATGGCGATTTGAGCAATCGGGTGATGAAGATTTTAAACCAATTTACGCCCAATCTGGAAATTTATAGCATTGACGAAGCGTTCCTGAATTTTGACGGTCTGAATGTTTCAGATTACCACGATTATGGTCTCCAAATGAAAAGCCGTGTCCAAAAATGGGTCGGAATTCCAGTTTGCATTGGCTTTGCCGAAACCAAAGCTTTATCGAAAGTGGCTAACAAAATTGCCAAAAAATTTCAAGACAGAACGAAAGGTGTTTATGTGATTGACACCGAAGAAAAACGCATCAAAGCATTGAAATGGACTAAGATTGAAGACGTTTGGGGCATTGGATATCGAATGACTAAAAAAGTAAAATTGCGAAATATCAACACTGCTCTCGATTTTGTTCAGCCGCAACACGAAGCTTGGATCAAGAAAGAAATGGGTGTTGTGGGAATGCGATTGAAATACGAGCTGGAAGGTAAATCGGTTTTGGACTTGGAGCCCATTGTGGATCAAAAGAAAAGCATTGCCGTTACCCGAAGTTTTCCCAAACAAATTGCCGATTTCGATTTGTTGCGCGAACGTGTGGCAACTTTTGCCTCGGTTTGTGCGGAGAAATTGCGTAAACAAAAATCCTGTTGTCACACCATAATTGTAATGTTGGTCATTGACAAACACAGCATTCAAACTTCGAAATATTATTTTAATATGGCAATAACTTTGCCCTTTGCGACCCATTCGACCTTGACTATTTCGAACACAGCGATTGATATATTGAAAAAATTACACGTTGGAAACGAAAATATAAAGTTCAAAAAAGCAGGCGTAATCGTCACCGAATTGATTGACGAAAACCGAAAACAATTTCAATTATTCGATGAAGAAAACCCAAAACACTTAGCTTTGATGCAAGTAATGGACAAACTCAATCATAAAATTGGCGACAAAAAAGTGAAATTGGCAACCCAAAATTTAAATCTCACTTGGAATATGAACCAAAATCATTTATCACCAAGATATACCACAAACTTCAACGATATTCTCGAAATACGATGTCAATAAAAAAAGAGCCCAAACTAAGTTTCTTACGTCCTGTGTTGGATAGTGAAGTCCGAATTCCGTTAATTAAGGAAGGTGTTTCGGCTGGATTTCCATCGCCTGCCATCGATTTTATGGAAAATAGTATCGATTTGAATACGGCTTTGTGCAAAAATCCTTTGGCCACTTTCTACATCAAAGTCAAAGGGAACTCGATGATTGATGCAGGAATCAACGACAAAGATGTGTTGGTTGTAGATAGAAGTTTGGAACCTCAAAACAACAAAATCGCCATTTGCTTTATCGACGGCGAATTTACCGTAAAACGCATCCAACTCGACAAAGACTGTTTGTACCTAATGCCCGAAAACCCTAATTATCCACCCATAAAAGTCACGGAAGAAAACCAATTAATAATTTGGGGCATTGTGACGTATGTGATAAAGAAGGTGTGAGGAAATCGTAAAATGTAGTATGACATTTAGTATATTTGAATTGTCTAACACTATCAATAATTCAAAAATTGTAATCATAATTGTAATACAATGGAAAGAATAAAAATAAATATCGAGAAATTAAAAAAAGAAATTCACAGCGTAAACGACTATTTAGACGAACAATACGGCAAACAAGGAACACCTGAAAGAGAAGAGTTCTCGAAAAACGCCTTGGCTTTTTACTATGGTGAATTAATAAAAGAAAAACATCTTACCCAACAGCAACTCGCTGACCAAATAGGTAAAGAACGTGCCTACATTGCCAAAATTGAACAAGGCAAAACCGATTTGCAGATTTCAAATTTTGTACAAATTATCAATGCGTTGGGAATGAGTTTGCAAATAAGTTAAGATTTTAAAACGTTTAATAATTCAAATTAATTCAGAAAACAGGCAATTCAAAAATAATTTTCCCACTTCCCTATGAGCAACGATTTACCCAATTATGATAAAATTATAAAAGAATTACAAATTATAGAAACCATTTTTCATTCTCAAATGAATCCTGATTTTCATTTGGGTAGTGGAATAGGATTTCCAAGATACTGTAATGAAATTTTCATTGTTTCAGATGTTGCACTATTAAAAATTAATGATTATAAAAGAGAATACACATCACGACTTGAACAACCAAATAATAATACTTCTTTAGTAATTAATGAACTTAAAGCCATTTATAATAAATCCGTTGAACTTTATAATTTTTATGTCCATAATTTATATTATCATCCCGATAAAAAAGCTTTTTTTGTAGGTAACGATGGAGGTCAACAAATTATAGACAGTACAGGGTATTATTATTTTATGAACTACACAGTAAGGTTTGGCTTTTTTGGAGTAGAGCAAGATTCAGAATTTATGAATAATATACATTCTACTTATTTTAAGAATAGTTTTAGGTACAATTGCAAAAACGAAACCCTTATTAACTTTTGTGTGCAATTACTTGAATTTATAAAGTTAAGTGAGGTTTTGGTTGAAGAAGTAAATAAAGTAGAAACCAAAAAAACTAAAATCCAAAAAACATTATTTGAATTTATTCACAACGTAAATGATAAAGACTTGTTTTTAGCGGATCTAAAAAGAACTTTTCCAACTGAAATCGGTAAAAGCATGAAGGCAATAATCGATATTTTAACCAAAGAGCAAATAATAATTTATGGTACTAAAGAATTTAAACAACTATACACTGTAATTAAAATGTTTTTTAATCGTGATATAGGTACTTATAATGGTATTCAAAACATCAAAACAGTTGATAAAGACACAACCGAAATAGTTTATAAAAAACTTAATTTTCTGATAATCAAACATAAAACAATTTAATATAACTTGTACAACTTGTTTAAGCTTGTAAACAATCTTAAACAACTCAATATCAATAAATTATATATATAAAATTTAAACATTTGTAAAATATTAATCCAAACAATATTTTACAAATGAAAATAATTCAGTTCATCAGTTACCCGCCAAAACAACTACAAGGCGAAATCACCTCATCAGTAAAAAAAAGACTAAAAAAGCAAAACCTCAAAAGACAAAACGAGCGTTTTAAAAAAGGTCAAGAAACAGTAAAAATCATTAATTTGATTCTAAAAACTTATTGCAATTTAGAGCATTTATCCCAACTTATGGAGCCGAACTTACTTCATAATTATCATCAGGAAATTTCAAGTTTCTTATGTTTTGCAAAAAATATATTTGTGAAATGGCTTTTATAAAAAGTAGTCAAAGTAAATTATGGGAAATCGAACTACTTTATTTGAAAATTTAAAAGTTCTTTAGGCTCAATTTCAAGTGCGTTGGCAATTTTAATAAGTGTACGTACAGTTGTGTTTATTTTTGCTCTTTCTATTCTTGCTACTTGAGATTTAGGAACATTACAGTCATTTGCTAAATCTTGTTGAGATAAATTTTTCCTTTCACGTAATTGTCTTATGTGAATCCCAAGATTTATAATAAAAGTTTCTTCTGAAATATCCATATCCCAAAAGTCACAAGATTTATTTTTTAGTTGTACGCATAAATGCCTATGATTTAATTATATTTGAATAAATTTACTCAAATGAGGAAACCCGTAAAGTAAAGTTATTTTGAATGTCTACTATTGTTCAATTATTAATCTAAAAAGATAAAAATGAAAAAATTATTACTGTGTTTAAGTTTGACTTTGTTTTTAAATTCTTGTGCAGTTCAAGTCAAAACAGTAGATCTAAAAAGGCGCGTTTATGAAGATGTTCCTTTAAATACAATTCTAAAAAATGAAATTGGAGATAGGTTAATTACAGCTGGGGAAGAAGATTATCAAGACGCATTAAGAATTGTTGAAACACCTATTTTTAAAATGAACAATCTTGATTTTCCATATAAAAAAGGAGATTTATTACCTCTTTCGGGTTATACAGTAGAATGGTTATTATATTACAACATAAAGGATATTGAAGTTTACAATGGACAAACTTACTTTTTGGGAGTTGCAATAAATAAAAAAGATAGTTCTATTTACCCTTTCCTAAATATGGAGCAAATAGGTATGGGAGGTTTAAAGACAAAAAAAGTAGATGGGTTTAAAACTATACCTGATACGTTTGTAGACAATAATTGTAGTAATTGTTTTAAACAGGAATTTATTTATAATGGAAAAGTTGGGACTAATTTGAAATTTGTGTATCGTGAATACATCAATGATATGGCTCGCCCTGCATTTAACCAAGATTTACAATATGATTTAAATGAAAGTAATGTTGTTGGATTTAAAGGTTTAAGGTTAGAAATAATTAATGCAACAAATACCAATATTGAGTATAAAATATTGAGTTCTTTTAACAAAATAAAATAAAGTCCATTTTAATAAAAAAATTAAGTAAAATGAAAAAATCTATATTATTATTGGCATTTGTGTTTTTTATTAGTTGTTCTCAACAAAATTGTGATGAAGATATTAAAAATGTAACAGAGCAATATCAAAAAGCATTAGGTTACACTGGTGGAAGTTCGGCGGCAGTAACAAAACTTACAGCAGATTATAATAAAAAGTTAGCGGAGATAAACGCAAGATGCAATTAACAAACATAAACTAATTTAAAAATAAAAGAAATGAAAAAAGTTATATTATTTATTTTTATGTGTTTGTTCCTAAACTCTTGTAAAAAAGTAGATATTGAAGAAAATTCAACAATTTATGATTTGGATACAGCTGCAGTAGCGGTTGATACATCAGCAAATTATTCGACTCCTACAATTAGGAGTTGGGAATATGATAAATACGTTGATGAAATGACTTCAAATACAACAAAAATTGCGACAATTACTTCCAATGAAAGTATTTCTTTAGATTTTCCTTATGATGGAATTAATTACGGCCACATACAACTAAGAAAAAAAAATGGAGATTTAGATATAATGATTTTAATAGATAAAGGTCAAATAAGTACTGAATATGATAATCAAAATATAAGTGTTAGATTTGATGATGCTAAACCTATAACATTTAATTATATCGAGCCATCAGACAATAGTAGTGACGTAATTTTTATTGATAATGAAACTAAATTTTTGTCAAAATTAAAAAAATCAAGAAAAACATTAATTGCACTACCCCTTTATCAGGGTGGGACTCAAGTATTAAAATTCAATACTGAAAATTTAGAATGGTAAATAAAAAACTCAAAATGAACAAAATATTAGGATGTTACCTTTTCTTTTTCAGTTTAGTTTGTTTATGTCAAACTAGAACTAATCGAGAGCAACAAAAACAAATAAAAACATATAAAACCAAAAAAGCCTCTTCTTTCGAAGAGGCTTTTGTACCCGGAGCCGGAGTCGAACCGGCACGGTTTCCCACAGGTGTTTGAGACCAGCGCGTCTACCAATTCCGCCATCCGGGCTTAGCAGACAGAAATAACATCAGTTATTTCACGCAATAAAGAGATTTTTAGTGGTAGCTAAACATCTTTTTCCTTTAACACGGTGCAAATGTAATAATAAAATTAAAGATTCAAATAAAAATACTCTAATTTTTCCTTTCAGAGTTCAATTTTATTCCTAAATTTGCACCTCGGTAAAACGAAACACAACTAACTAACTACATTCGAGGCGAATACATTATTTAGCTAAGGCAACAAAAGCTAAATTGAATGAGCGCATCGGAATAAAACAACATACTAAATGTCCCACTTAGAGCCAGAAGCTAAAATTTTTGCATGTTCACAAAGTGTATATCTCGCTGAAAAAATAGCTAAGGAATACGGTATTCCTTTAGGAAAAGCTATAATGTCAAGATATAGTGATGGAGAATATCAGCCTTCTTATGAAGAGTCAATCCGCGGATTACGAGTATTTATTGTTTGCTCTACATTTCCAAGTGCTGATAATTTGATGGAATTGTTACTGATGATTGATGCTGCAAAACGAGCTTCGGCAAGACACATCACAGCGGTAATCCCTTATTTTGGTTGGGCAAGACAAGACAGAAAAGACAAGCCTAGAGTTCCGATTGGAGCTAAATTAGTGGCTAAATTATTAGAAACTGCCGGCGCAACAAGAATTATGACGATGGATTTGCATGCCGATCAAATACAAGGATTCTTCGAAAAACCAGTAGATCACCTTTTTGCATCTACCATATTTTTGCCGTATGTAAACAGTTTAGGCTTAGAAAATTTAACCAT